>JGI24111J20145_1000032_pt1 | contig 29971 bp, 32 predicted proteins | sample SubbioR11Jul_8B1_FD_20145 | JGI IMG/M metagenome (IMG submission 20145)
TAAGCCCAATCCTGAAAAAGGTGGTCTGCACCGATCCTGAGGAGAATATCCGGCCCAACTCAGCACACCCTGATAAATAGGCACAGGAGAGGATTATTTGGACATTCTAATCTTCCCATTCAGTTATAATAAGTATAAATAGGGTAAATCAATCTCATAGGAGGGCTAATCATGCACGAAAGAAGTATCGAATTGCTCAACAATGCCTTGGCTGACGAACTAAGCGCTGTTCACCAATATATGTTTTTTCATTTTCACCTCAACGACCAGGGTTACGACCTGCTCGCTCANCTTTTCAAACGCACCGCCATTCAGGAAATGGGCCATGTGGAAACNTTGGCTGAGCGAATTCTCTTTTTGAAAGGTACCGTAGAGATGAAACTCGCTGANGTGACNCAGCAGATCACGATAGTAAGTGAAATGCTGGCGAAAGCCCGCGCNATGGAGGAAGGAAGCGCTCGAGATTATAATTTGTGGGCAAATGAGTGCGCCGCTAATGCCGATTCGGTTACNAAAAAACTCTTCGAAGCCTTGGTGGCTGACGAAGAACGCCATTTCGACCAGTACGATATCGAATTAGGGAATATCGAAAAATTTGGCGACCGTTACCTGGCGCTTCAATCGATTGAGCGCAGCAAAAACCTTTCAACCGGACAGGCAACCGAAGGTTAATCAGGCTCTTCGTTTCGATCCTCCACATTTTTTTCGACAACCAAACTGGCTGTTCGGATCTATGAATGGGTCCGAACAGCCAGCCATTATTGGTTGATCTACCCCGGGTAGGTTCGGTTTTTTCTGGTATTTACCGTTGACCTCCCCGAAAGAAGCCCTCAGCGCAATAGGAGGTAGCCAGTCCTGGCTATCCTTATTTGGTTTATGATTTATTCCGTTGGCCCAATGGTAATGGGGTTATTTTTGAGTAAATGGGTCGTACATTGGGTTCGTGCCAGCCCAGACGCAGGTCATGCTGTTCCACATGTTGCATTCCAACCCACGTGAGCAGCGCTTGGAAACCAGGCGCGCTGGCTGGGAAGGCATAAACTCGGCCGGATACACAAACTTAGCTTCCAGAGAAACTTCGCACCCGGCGCGGTCACAAAACTGTACTTTCACTGTCTTCCATAGCTTTTCGGTCATCATTTACTCCAATTCCAATAAAACCTATCTTATAAGTTAATATAGCACTGGAAGTAAGTCATTACAACAAACAAGTGTCACCCGTTTAAGGGATTAACGACCCCGATTCATTATATCACCATTGCATTATCGCCGCTCAAGCCGGTATAACCCACCATTACGATGGTCGAGCAGGTAAAGCTCTCCGGTGGCATCCTCACCAAAAGAACTGATGTTTACCTGGAGCTGGAAAAGTCGCTCAACTTGCCATTGACTGTTGGCTGCACGGAACATTCCCCACACCGATCCGGTGCAGTAATCGCCAAACAAGTAAATTCCGTAGAATTCGGGCAGTAAGCTGCCGCGATAAACATACCCACCGGTTACCGAACAACCGTCTCCTCGCCCGTATTCATAAACCGGATCCAACCATTCGATATCAAGCGGCGGGTTACCCTCAAAAGTGTGGCTGCCTTCTCGGAAATGCCAGCCAAAGTTCAAACCCGGTGGACTGCTGGCCGGCACAAAATTGATTTCCTCCCACCGGTTCTGCCCTACATCCGCAAGATACAGGTCGCCCGTCAGGCGGTCAAACGTATAGCGCCACGGATTTCGCAAACCCACAGCCCAGATCTCCTGGCGCCCCCCGCCCACCGAAAATGGGTTGTCGGCCGGAATCGTGTATGTATCCTTGCCACGCACATCGATGCGCAGCATTTTACCAAGGAGGGTATTCACATTTTGTGCGTTGCGCTGCGGATCACCCCCAGAACCGCCGTCGCCCATACCAATGTAAAGCAGGCCATCCGGACCAAATTCCAGGTCGCCGCCGTTATGATTGGGATATGGCTGTTCAATGACCATTAATATTTGCTCGGAAGTAGGGTCGGCCCGGTAACCCACATCCGCCCGACGGAATCGAGAAATGGTAGTGTTGCCATCCTGGTTGGTATAGTTGAGGTAAAAGATCCCGTTTTCCGCAAATTCGGGGTCCAATGCGATACCCAACAAACCGCGTTCGTTGGCTGTTGCTCCAACGTGAGCTGTCAAATCCAGAAATGGCTCTGTCAGAAATTGTCCGTTCTCGAGTACCAGAATACGTCCAACCTGGCTCAATACCAGCAATCGTCCAGTGCCATCGTTGGGATCCGCTAAATCGGTAGGGCGATGGACACCTTCGCCGACCAACCGCCATTCGAACCCCTCGGGAGATGGGAAGCTTTCCACACTTTCGAGCACGGGAATTTCGATGGGGGTTGGCTGGGGTGTTTCTTCAACCCCTCCTTCAGCCCCACCCGGGGTTACAGCCGTCGGGGATACGGTCGGGAGAGCTGGTTGGGTCGTTAAGGTCGGCGGCGGAGAGGTAGGCACCATCGTTGCCAAATCAGCCTCAAATTGAGGTAGACAGGCCGCCAGAAGCAGCCCGCTTATGATCATGACAATAAAATATGGGACGACGGTTTGTTGGTTTCTCATCGTTTTTCTATCTCCTCCTTATGTCCGTTGTTATGGGGGGAGGTGTCACCGATATCATAATATTCACCCTCGATCACATTTTCGGACGGGGTTGAAACTCTATTCTGCACCGGGCGGGAACCCTTGCCGGTCTGGCTGCGCAGAATTTCCATATGGTCCTCAACGACCTGCGGTGGGCATAGCTCGACGAACAAATTAAACAAAATGGCGATGATCGCAGCATCGTCCAGTGGGCCGATCATCAAATCGGGCATAAACAAATAAACCAGCGACAGGCCGGGGAGCAATTTTAGGAATACATTAACCCGCGAGTCGCTCATCAAGCGCAACACTAATTTAACTCGCAGGGCGATCTCGTTAAAAAAACCGCCAGAAGGCGATTTAACCGGATGTGAATTTTTACTTGCCATACCGCACCTCCAGAGTCATTATAGCCTGAAAAGCCTGCGCCTCCGCCAGTTGATATACGGGGCAGCTAGTTTTCTAATCCAATACTTAAGAACAATCATCGAAATTCTCGACCCGCCATCGCGGTAATGGACTCGCAGCATTTCCGGCCAGCAGCGTTCGTCGGCAAAAATCGACTTGGCATTCGAATGCAGCCGGAAGTTGGCCCATAAATGTGGAAAGTAAACCACGGGGGCTTCTTTAGCCAAACGGACCCACAAATCGTAGTCCATAGCAAAATAAAACCCTGGATCGAGCGGACCGACCTTGCGCCATAAATCAGCCCGGAAAAAGGCCGCTTGCTGGGGGATATGAACATAGCCCTGGCGTAAGCGATTGTAATCGGTTTGCGCCGCCGGAAAGCGCCCGATCGAACGGCCGTTTTCATTGATGTAATTGNCATCCCCGTAGACCAAGCCGGTTTGCGGGTTGGCTTTTAAATACGCCACAGCAGCGCGGACTGCCCCCGGTTGGTAGGTGTCATCTGAATTCAACCATGCCAGCACATCACCACTGGCCCGCGCAAACCCTTTATTGATTGCGTCGGTCTGACCACGGTCTTTCTCGGAAACCCACCAGGCCAGCTTACCGGCGTATTTTTCGATGATTTCCCGGCTGCCATCGGTTGAACCGCCGTCCACCACAATATACTCGAGATCAGGATAATCCTGCTCCAATACCGAGCGCATGGTCGCTTCGAGAAAACGTGCCTGGTTGAAGGATGGTGTAATAATGGAAACCCGCATCGAATACCTTTCAGGGGAGTGCTGTGATCGAATCGAGCCGGTAATATTGTGCAACACAATGGTTGACCCAGTGGTCCGGGTCGGGTCCGATGTCCTCCAGGCTGGTAACCACATCCACTTCCTGGACGCTCAGAACCTTCATTCCATTAGCACGGGCACCAAGAATCAGTTCGTGGCGGGCGTCCCAACGCTGGGCGCGGGCCTGTAAAACCTGACCCTCATTTACCGGGTATGTCAGCGACTGGAGGACATACAACGAACCAGCCAAAAGGATGAGTAGAACCGCTGGGGTCACCACCATCCGCAAATTCCTGGGACCCAATTCGCGAGTTAAACACCCGCCAATAAAAGCCGCAAAGCCGATCGCAATCAAGAAAGCAAAACGGGCCACGGTTAAGGCTCGCTCGGCCGGGTATTGTAAACCCGCATAGGCACTCGGTGCAATTGCACAAACCACCAGACCGAATCCCAGCGATAAAATCAGGATTATACTGGCAGCCATTCCCCGTTTATTTAAACCCTTGTCCGTTGGTTGGCCGGCCGCCAACCCAAACCCAAAAAACAATACCCCAAAAACCAGCCCAGGCAGGGGCAAGGTGCGCAGTGAATCGATAATAAATTCCATCGAGAAGCGCAAAGTATACGTGATGAGTTCGCCAATATGGGTTGGCGGCGGCAATAATGCCTGGCGCCATGCATTGGCCGGGGAGAGGGCCATAATCCCCATTGCCAGCAGCGAAAGGACCAAAGCTGGGGCTAACAAGGCAAACACCCGCAACCTCATGGAGGGTGAAACCAGAATAATCGCCAAGCCCAAACCCACCAGCAGCGCCCCGGTTTGAAAAGCGACATAGGTCTCGGAAAGGCCTGCCGCCACAAAAGCCAGCAGGGCACAGCCAACTGCTGTTGGTAATAATCGCCGGTACGGATCATCCTGCTTAGGCCAGGCACGGGCAAGCAGCCCCAGGTTGAACAAAAAGAGAATCAATGGTAGGGTGTAATGGAGCATGCCCATTCGCCAGAAAAGCGATTGGAGGATATGGGGAGCCATTAATAGATTGAAATAAACCAGGACAAGCGCGGCTAATAACGCCCACTCAGCCCGCGGGTGCCACCCCAAGCGCTGGGCCAGATGGGTGATCGTAAAAACCCAGGCGATAACCCACAACAAGATCATCACCCCAGGCAGCCAGGCGGTTACCGCCGGTCCAAACAAATCACTGAGCCCCACCCCCCACAAAGCCGAAAAGCGGTTCCCACCCACCTGGTACCAATAAATCGTCCCGGAAAATATTCCTTGCGACTGGACCACTGCAGAATAGCAATAGTCATCAGCCCACAAGCGGGAAAAAAAACCAGCCCAGGTATACACACTTAATCCAGCCAAGAGCACCGTGCTCAGGATGAACATCAGGGTAGACCGAAGGAATTTTATGGGTTTCATCTTTTCTTTCGTAAATCATACACCAAATAACCCTCACCCTGCCGAAGCACTGGAAAGTGCTCATCCAGCATCCGGTTCAGCTCTGGTTGGCGTTCCAGCTCAATAAAATCGGTGATCAGGAAATAATCTCTCCCACTCGTTTGCTGTTCAAAAAAATCCGTCAGGTCTACCGGCGGCATACCAGCCAGTTCCCGCAGGGCAAAATCACCCCGCCCAGGCTCCAGAACAAGATGGAAAACAGGCGCGGGATACGCAGGTCGGTGTTACCAACCAGGCGGTAAGCAGCGGCGGTCAGCGTTTCCATGATTTGCGGCTCGATCAGTCCTTGCGCGCGCTGCTGTTGAACCGCCCGTTCGCGCTGCCAGTCGGGGGCCGTTTCCAAACCCGCAAAATACATACCGCGGGCAATTAATGCTGAATGCATTTGGCGGGTGGGTTGGAAATCCATTGGCGGGTCGTCCAGGTCATACAAGCGCAAAACCAATCCGGCCAGGAAGATCAAACCAACGGCTATCCGTACCAACCACGGCGAAGAGTCGAAGACACGCAGCTCAGGAGCGGTCGGGAGGGTGCTTTGGCTCATTTCAACTCCCCCGCAATCGTTGGCGGCGGCGTTCGAGATAGGCTTTTCGAAATCGGTCCAGCCCTACCGGACTAAAAAGCGCGTACAAAACCCGCCGCCAATCACCTAAAACCACCCAGGGATCGTAAAAAAGCGCGCGCCCGTAAGCGCGTAGCGCTTCACCCGGCTGGCCACCATCCAATAAATAGAAAGCGTTTAGTCGATGGGCACCGCCCCAGACCTTGCCCTTAAGATGGGTATATGGTTGTCGATATGCCGGGTCACTCTGAAGCCAGGCTGCAATCCGGTAGCCCTCTTTACCAAACTCGGCGGTCTGAGCCTGGTTCTTGGCAGCACGATGAAAACGTGCGGCCGCCCAACATGTGCCCCGCGCATATTGGATGGGGGCGCACAGACCCAGCCGCAGCCACAGGTGGTGGTCCAGCAGGTAATGATACGTTGGGTCCAAATGCCCAACCTGTTCGAGCACCTCGCGACGCATGAAAACGCCCGGCTGGCTGATGATCCTAAAGGACATCAAATCCGTTAGTCCCCAATCACCGAAACACATCCGATTGATCCGTTCACCCGCACCATCGACCGAATCGACATCGCTGAACACCAAACTGGCCTGGGGGTACACTCTTAACGCCTCAACCGCCTGGGCAACTGCCCCCGGGTGGTAATAATCGTCGGAATTCAACCAGGCAATGACCTCACCGCTGGCGCGGGCAAAACCCTTGTTGATCGCCTCAGCCTGACCCTGATCCGGTTCAGAAATCCACCATGCCAACCGGTCAGCGTATTTTTGGATGATCTCCTGGCTGGCATCGGTCGAGTTGCCATCCACCACCAGGTATTCGATATTCGGATAGGACTGCTCCAGCACCGAGCGCATCGTCTGCTCAAGAAACACAGCCTGGTTGAAGGAGGGGGTGATGATGGAAACTTTTACTGGTTTCAAGGTTCACCCAAAAAACTGCCCCTGCTTNCAGCGAATGACCCATTTTGAACTCCCACCATAGAAGTAANGACTTGAAACCTTAGGGTCTGGACGANTTAAAGGTTGGATGATCTTACTCCAAGGAGGTAGAAAATAAACTTTGGAAACCTCAAAACAACGAGTCATACTTCACTTTGGGGAACACGGTCAATTTACCGCCGATGGTCGCATCNACAANCTTCCTACCGGCAGATTCGTAGGCGTGACGGGCCAGGGTATAGGACCTCTCCGAGGTTTCCAGGTCCGGCAATTGCCAGCGGAAGCCCTTGCCAAAGTATCCTGGGTGAAAATGATTGGGATCATCGCCCTCCGAAACAACAGTGGTGTTCGGTTTACCCTGGGTAGAAAAGTTATGATCCACACCGACCAATATCGCGGTCTCGAAACCCAGGTAAAATGCGACCTGCAGGGCTACAAAGGTTACCGTTGCGCCTTCCCACAAACGCCCGCGGATATCACCGGCAAATTTCGGCCCGGTGTAGGTAGAATATAGAAAAAAAAGATTTTCTTCCGGTTTCAGCCAACGACGCGCCCGCCAGGATACAAAGCGCGGCATAGGTAAAGCCTGGATATCGGCGGAACACTGCTCGACGACCAGGTCGTTGACCGACAGGTAATAACTGGTTGGGTAACCCATATCCTCGAAGGCCAAGTAAATCCGATTCATCCCCAGCGTGTACTCATGTTTCAAGCGGCGGAGGTCGGTTTGGGCCAGGCTGGGGCCATTGCCGAGGATGAAACAACGCTCACCTTTCCGGCTGTCTTTAAACGGCGATAAACGATGGATCGTGTCGCGCCGCCAGGGGTGCAGTGCCGCCTGCGGCCAGTCTGCAGTCCGCACCAGGCCATCGCGGGCTTCGCGGGCAGCATTCAGCAGCGGCTCGGGCAGAGCTTTCTTGCAAGCCTCGCGCATACCGCTCATTCGGTACTCAGCCTGGCAGTCGCACCGCCGTCCACGATCATCGCCTGGCCGGTCATAAAGGAAGACTGGCTGCCATCTGCCAGGAAATAAATCGCGGTCGCAATTTCCTCCGGCTGCCCGACCCTCCCGTTGACAGTTTTGTTGGCCAGGTTCTCCAGGCGGTCGAGGATCGTCGCCCCACCCACATGCCCGCGGTTCAACCCAGCCCGCAACATGGGTGTATCTACAGCACCGGGCAAAATTGCATTAACGCGGATGTTATCAGCCGCAAACTCGATCGCCATAGCGCGGGTCAGAGCTAACAAACCGCCTTTGCTGGCCGCGTAAGCCGAAATATTGGCTGAGGTCGCCACCGCATGCACCGAGGAAACATTCACAATTGCGCCTCCACCGCCCACCTTAAGCAATGGATAGCCTAGTTTAGCTCCCATGAACACCGACCGCAGGTTAGATGCCATAACCATATCCCACTCCTCGACGCTCGTTTCGATGAGTGGCTTAGCGATTTGCACGGCAGCATTGTTTACCACGGCATGGAGCTTATCGGTCACCGCCTTTGCTTGGGCGTAGATTTGTTCGAGATCCCCTGCAGCCGATATGTCGGCCCGAATAAAGTGCCCGTTTTCTGGAAAACCCCCTCCAAAGTCCTGGCGGTCCACACCAATGACTCGCCAGCCATTACGGGTAAACACCTGCACCGTCGCCCGGCCAATTCCGCCGGCTGCTCCGGTGATTAATAGGGTTCGCAATTTGTTTGTCATTGCCTCTCGACCATTTTATCGGATTCTTGAATCTTTTCGTTTATCAATCGACCTTTTCCATGAGTCTACTGCAAATTACCCTGATCGTAAAGGCGAGTACCACCGGTGGGGAAGCCGTTTCGCTCCCTTGCCCAACCGAATGCCGCTTTACCTGTTGTGTCCTGTTATAGCAGGTAACCTATTCGATTGGATTACGTGAAGAAAAGGATAGAAGTACCGATGGTTCCTATCGCTTATGGAGGACAGTACAATGTACGGATTCTTTGGGCAACCCTATCCGTCCGGTACAATACAAAAAACAGGATTATCAGCCGAAGACCTTCCATCCCAATCATGGCTTCATACACTCGCGGATAAAAAAACGCGGTGACCAATGCCGCCAAACTTGCTAAGACCTTTATACGGATATGAGAGGTCTTGACTGCCCAAACGGTTAAGGCGAGGGAAAGGATGCTGCCTGAATAAGCCAACATATGATTTTGGTAATTGTTGGCGCTGGGATGTTGCATAAACCCAGGGTACACGATGTAGATCAGCACCATAAAAGTGGCCGCGGTTTTCTGCTGCGGCCAAAGCATGCGTAAAAGCCACAACAAGACCAGCCCGCCGGTAAGGCGTACTGTCCAATAGAATAGGTGCCATGCCAGTGGGGATTCACCCAGGATATTGGCCGTAATCATGTAGAGTCCACCCATCCATGGACGATCGACGGTATGCATCATCAACAAGCTAACCCCGCTTACCCGCGAGATCGTGGTAAACCAATCATCATGATAATAGCCAAGCTGCCCGATTAATGGTAAAAAGGTCAGGCTGGCAACCATCACGATTAATCCAACCGAAAACCAAACCTCAGCTTTAATATTCCCCAACCGGCGAAACATGCTAAAAATTCCTGAAATTCACTTCCAAGTCTCCTAAGTCCATCCCGAACCCCTCCAACAGGTTGCGGATGGTGTTGCGGTGAACCCGCTCCCAGGCCGAGGGGCTGGAATTCGAATTATGGGCAGCCAGGAGCACATTTTCCATCTGTAATAAGGGTGAACCAGGCGGCAGTGGTTCGACCTCAAAGACATCCAAGGCAGCTCCGGCAATCCTTCCGGATTGTAAACTGACCACCAATGCTGGCTCATCTAGGATCGAACCGCGGGCGGTATTAATGAGCACAGCCCCAGGTTTCATCCACTCGAACCGTCCAGCGTTCATAAGGTGGTAGCTGGTCGGGTTCAAATTGCAGTTCAGGCTGACAAAATCGGAGCGCGCCAGCAGATCCTCCAGGGAGGTCATTTCGACCCCATTTTCAAGCAAGAAATCTGGGGCGATGGGTACAATATCGTTGCCAAGCAGTTTCATCCCAAAACCGCGCGCCCGGCGCAGGACGGCTTTCCCTATGTTGCCAACCCCGACAACCCCCAATGTGCACTCGCTTAACGAACGGCCGGGGATTTTTACCCACAAACCGGCTTTCATTTTCCGATCCATCCCCACCAGGGAGCGGGCAAAAAGGAGGATATACCCCAAGACGCTGTCTGAAACCGGCAGGGTAAAGGCGTTAGGGGTATTGCGTACCTGAATGCCCAGGCGGGCAGCCGCCAGGCTGTCGATCGAATCGATCCCCGTACCCCACTTAGAGATCACCTTCAAGCGCGGCAGGCAGGCTTGGAGCACACGTTCCGTATAATGATCGTCCCCGCACACCGTCCCATCGTATTGGCCGGCATAGCGGAGAAGTTCTTCCTCCGAAAGCCGCTCGTGTACTTCGGGAACGATCAATTCAATGCCATAACGGCCGAATACCACCCGGAAGCGCTCGACGGATGGCAATAGGTAAGGCGCAGTGAGTAAAACGGTAGGCATAAGATCCTTTATGATTTGCTTTTTGTGCGGTAATCGAGAAGCAGGTCTGCGATGAGGAAATCGAATTCATCGTCGATATCCCGCGCTTCGAAGGGATCCATTTCGAATAGAAATGGGCGCTCGCCGATCCGGTTGCGGCGCAGTTCTAACATCTGGCGAGTAAAGATATATAAACAGGAATTTTCTTCGTACACCGGCGGCAGGTCCTGTGTGCGCAGCAATAGGGCCGGATTGTGGTTAACCGGGCGCGCGAGAGCGTCCCACAGGCGGGTTTGTACCCGAGTGACCGAAAAAAGCGAATTGTAGGCTGGGAAGTTTTCGAGAAAAGTCCTCGCGGCCCGCGAGACCGTTTCAGAGCGCAGCAAGGGATTGGTCGAATGAGTTTGCAGGTAAAAATCCGCCGGGTAGAGGGATGTGTCGTGGATTAAGATTTCGTTCATTGGCACAGTGTCGGCGGTAAGGTGCGAGGGCCGGCGAACGATCTCGACCTGCGGAAAATATTTTTGCAAACCGGTTATCACTTCGATCGAATCGGTGTCTACCACTATCGTGGTAATTTCCGGTACGGCCTGAAGCGTTCCCAAAATATGGTGAAAGAGCGGTTTCCCCCCCAGGGGCTTATAATTCTTGCCTGGAACCCGCACAGAATGGTGACGCATCGGCACCAGAGCGACAATCGTTGGTTTTGAATTCAAATGGGCATCCTTTCCAGAGCAACTTGTTGCGAATCCCTCACCCCTCATAATTGATCGGCTGGACAGTCCGTTTGCTGGCGACCCCTTCCAGTTCACCCTTCAGGCGTGGATAATAAAAAGTTTGTCTTAAATGCCAGGTAAGCGGCCCAGATTGGCGATAACCCTGGTAAGTACCCAAAAACTGCATCAACCGGAAGCGGATGATGCTCGACCACTCGCTCCTCAAAGCCCCCTCTGCTGCCGCGGCGCGCCAGTCGCTCCACACATTTACCAGCCACAGACGGATAAAATCGGTAAAGCCAAAGGTTTCCTGAGGGTAAATTTTCTTGAATGCCATCCCTTCACGCCGGTAACGGTTGTAGATCCCCGGCCAGGTTTCATTGTGAATATGGACCACTTCCGCCTCGGCTACATAAGCAACAGCAAAGCCCAACTCTTGCGCCTTGTGGGTCCAGGCCAGGTCTTCCAAACCGGGCAGTGCCTCGTCATAAGGCTGCCGCTCCCACACCGCCCGCCGGATGGCCGCATTGGCATTGTTACTAAAGGGATGCGCCTGGCGCAGTGTAGAATGCTCTGGGAACCAGCGCTGGAAGAGCTGGTGCTCAGAATACTTCGAGCTGGCAGCTCCCCGCTGTTTGCCGTAGGTAACCGCGACCTGATCGTCCGCAAATGGCTCTAAAAGACGTTCCAGCCAATCTGGATAAACCGGATAGACATGGGCAGAGGCTATCACAACCTTCTCAGCGCGTGCCTGCGCCAGGCCTAGATTTAATGAACGCCCAAAAGTAAAATCCTGCGGTTTGATGTGCACCACTTCGACTGGGTAACCCGCAGCAACCGCCGTGGTGGCATCTGTGGAACCGGAATCGACCAGGATGACTTGAACCTTCCGAAGCGACTGTTCGAGGATACCGGTCAACAGGCGACCGATATGGTTCTCTTCGTTATACGCGCGGATGACAATACTGCAATCTGGTTTCATGCGGACATCTTACCTCGAATGGCTCGCTGACATCCCGGCAGGTTGCTGGGGTTCTTCGGGCAGCAGGAAGTCGCCCCCGCCAACCACCCCATCGACGATAGCCTTCATTGTGACAGAATGTTCGACCTGGAAATTTTTCCAACTCAACCCACGGCGTAGGCGCACAAAACCCGGGGTCAAATCTGTTTCCAGGAACTGTTCGAAGGGTAAGGAGGTGCGAAAAAGCTGAAAATACATAAACGTCCGCCCATTATGGCAAAATTCATGCGGAACTTGGATTGAATCGGCGAGGAGGAACTCATCCGCCATCAACCGGAAATCGGCCGGTGTGGGTGGCATGAAAACGGTCGGCAGTTGGGTAAAACGTGCTTTGCCGGCACACAATACCGCCGCTCCCATCATCGCAGCTTCTAAACCGATGGTTGAATTATAGATCATGATGAACTTGGCGTGGCGGATCAAATCGTAAGAACTGATATTTACTTTTGGGGGGACAAATTCGACATTTTCCAGCCGATCCACCCCGCGCTGTTTAACCCAGGCGGCGACACTCTCGCGCGATTCTTTTCCCGGACGGTCTTCGTCCGGATGGGCACGAATGATAAAGAGGGTTTGCGGATGTGTCCGGATGATTTCCAGCAGAGAATCCAGCCAGGCAAACATATCCTCAAACACAACATTGGCATGCGATTGGCTGGTATCAAAGATCACATTGGTAAAAATCGGTACGATCTGGCGGTAACGAGATGCCCGCTCCAAAAAGTCGGCGTCCAAACCGCGCATCTCCGGCCAGAATTCGATCCCCGCCATGCTGAACTTACCCTGCAGGCGCTTCTCCAGGTAGGCATTGAGCATTTCATCCTGAGCGGGAGCCAATCGATAGTCCTTTGGAATATCGATCGGGTAGGCTGTCGCCTGCCCACGGGTAAAAAAACCACTTAAGGGTTGCAGCCCAACCTCATGGGTTACTACCCATAGGCCGCGCTGTTGAGCGAGGAAACGGGCAACCGCCTCTGGGAAGGATATACCATTAAAAACGATCACACCTCGTGGATTGGTTTCATCTACAAACCGTGAAAATTCACCAGCCACCCGCCAGGCTGAAAGAATAAATTGGCGCATCAAGAAACCGGTACCCTCATCGTCCTCAAGGTGATGGCGGCGCAAGCTCCAGCGCAGGGAGGGCAGCACCAACTGCCCAAGCGGCAAGGTTTGCCAGACAAAAGACTTCAACGCATTCAGGTTTAAGCCCCCTAATGCCAACTCGATTTGCGGATCCGGTTGATACTCAAACCAGCGCACCTGAGCCTTTGGGTAGATCTGCCTTGATTGCGCCACGCAAACCTCACAAGGCGGGGGAGCGTTGTGGTCATCCTTTTGGGTGCCAAGCTGACAGCGGGTCATCCCAGCCTGGCAAACGAAATGCACAACCGGAACACCGGCCAGCCGCAGCCCCCAAGATGCGAGCAACGTGAAGGCAGCATTTTGGCTGAGCCAAGCCAGGCGGCTGGAAGCATTAAAGAAGGCTACCGGGCGCGGGTCACCGGCTGCGGGCGAATGGAGTTCAACCTCTGCTGCCAGGCGCGCCATTCTGCGATTATTCTGACCCTGCAACCAGCGCCGATGAATACTGGACTTAATTCGGGAAACGGACCCATTCATGCGTAATTGCTAATGGAATACCCGGCGTAGTTTCTTAAGCGAAGGTAATTCACTATCGTAAACTTTTTTTACTCCGTCACCCAGGGATAGTTCGGTGACCCGGATGTATTTGACCAACCGCTCGAAACCGCCAGGCTCGACCGATGCGGCCTGATCTGAGCCCCACATCGCCCGGTCGAGGGTGATGTGCCGTTCGACCATGCACGCGCCTAAGCCAACCGCCACAACCGAAGGTATTAACCCGACCTCATGACCAGAATAACCAACCGGACAGGGATAATTGGCTTTCAGGGAATTGATCATATGCAAGTTCAATTCTTCGGGTGGACACGGATAAGCGCTGGTCGTGTGACAAATCACGAGTTTTTCAATGTCGAGTAATTTAACTGACTCGCGAATCTGGTCGATGGTGGACATGCCGGTCGAGAGGATCACCGGGCGGTCGGTGTTATTAAGTTTGCGCAGCAGCCCGTGATCGGTAAGCGCCGCAGAAGGAATTTTGTAAGCAACCGGGTCAAACTGCTCGATGAAATCGACCGATGGCTCATCCCAGACCGAAACAAACCAGGTTATTCCAATTTGTTTTGCGTAGCGGTCCACTTGCTGATATTGCTCTAGGTTGAATTCGATTCGATGGCGGTAATCCAGATAGGTGATATAACCCCAGGGTGTCTCCCGCATGACCTCGCGTTGGTCAAGTGGGGTACACAATTCGGGGGTGCGTTTCTGGAACTTTACCGCATCCACCCCAGCGTGCTTGGCGGCATCCATCAAACGCTTGGCAACTTCAATGTCACCGTTGTGGTTGATTCCGATTTCAGCCACCACAAAGGTGGGATAGCCCGCGCCAATCCAATGATCGCCAATCTTAACCACGATTGCCATAAAGATCTCCTCAAGTATTTTAGCTTAGAATTTACGCCCCATCCGTCGCGACCGATCCGTTCCTTAGGTCCCAGGAAATTTGGGGATCCATATATTCGAAAATTTTTCTTAGCGCACCAACTTATCGGGCTGAATCATACCTTTGGGATGCCGCCCCGTCAATGCTAAGAAAAAAATAAATTAAAATGAATTCAGCCTCTTGGGTAGGGTATAATAATAAGGTTGTCAACCTTTCAGGGCCCGGGAAATTAGTATGAATTTCGGAACAGTTCAAACGGTCGATATTGACGAACAAATGCGCTCCGCATACCTTGATTATGCCATGAGCGTCATCGTTGCCCGCGCCTTACCTGATGCGCGGGATGGTTTAAAACCGGTTCACCGGCGCATCTTGTTCGCAATGTCCGAGCTGGGCATGCGTTCCAATACTCCCTACAAGAAATCGGCCCGTATTGTAGGTGAAGTGCTCGGTAAATTCCACCCACACGGCGATATGGCCGTGTACGATGCGATGGCGCGTATGGCCCAAGATTTTTCCATGCGTTATCCGTTAATCGATGGGCAGGGCAACTTTGGCTCGATCGATGGAGATGCTCCGGCCGCCATGCGGTACACCGAGGCACGCCTGGGCGCAATGGCTGAAGAGCTGCTGACCGATATCGATAAAGGCACGGTTAATTTTGCCGATAACTTCGATGCTTCGCTGCGGGAACCGGTTGTCCTACCTGGCCTGTTACCCAATTTACTCCTCAATGGCTCGGCCGGCATCGCGGTTGGGATGGCAACCAACATCCCCCCGCACAACCTGGGCGAGTTAAGCGGAGCGATCCATTACCTGATCGACCACTTTGACCAGCTAGACGAAGTTACCATCGACGATTTAATGCGGTTTATACCCGGGCCGGATTTCCCGACCGGGGGGGTGATTGTCGGTCAGGAAATGGTCAAGCTCATGTACACCACCGGTCGCGGGCGCTTGACCGTGCGTGGAAAAGCGCACATCGAAGAAATGCGCCCTGGGCGTTTCCAGATCGTGATCACCGAAATTCCTTTTCAGGTTAATAAAACTGGATTAATCGAGCGGATCGCCGAACTGGCTCGCGAAGGCCGGCTAGATCAAATTTCTGATCTGCGTGACGAATCGGATCGGCGGGGGATGAGTATTGTCATCGAACTCAAACGCTCCGCCCAACCTCACAAGGTCCTCAACCAGCTTTATAAATACACACCCCTGCAAACCACCTTCGGTGCCCATATGTTAGCCCTGGTGGATAATGAGCCGCGTTTACTTTCGCTTAAACGCAGTCTGCAATTATACGTTGAACACCGCCAGGAAGTGGTTACCCGCCGTTCTCAATTTGAGCTGGAAAAAGCTCGCCATCGTGCCCATATCCTGGATGGTTTACTGCTGGCACTGGCTCATTTAGATGATGTGATCCAAACCATTCGAGAATCTCCAGATGTCGAGACCGCTCGAGAACGCCTGATAACCCGCTTTTCGCTAACCGAAATCCAGGCTCAGTCGATATTGGATATGCAACTTCGTCGTTTGGCTGCCCTGGAACGCAAAAAAATTGAGGATGAACACCAGGTTTTACTCGAACGAATCGCTTTCCTGGTGGATCTGTTGGCTTCACCCCACAAGATTCTGGCGGTTATCAAAACCGAGTTAAACGAAATTACCGAAAAATATGCGGATGAACGCCGGACCCACATTTTGCACGAGGCAAATGAAAACTTCAGCGAAGAAGACCTGGTAGCGGACGAACAAGCTTTAATTCTTATCACCCAACGGGGATACATCAAACGGGTGGCAGCCAAGGCGTTCCGCACTCAGATGCGCGGTGGCCGGGGAGTAACCGGGCAGAATCTTAAAAGCGAAGATGAAATATTGATGCTTTTCCCAGCCCGCACACTGCACACCATCTTGTTTTTTTCGGATAAGGGGAAAGTTTATTCGGAAAAAGTGTACCAACTCCCCGATGCCGGCCGTACAGATCGGGGCATCTCGATTGTTAATGTACTGGCATTGGATGCCAATGAGAACATCACCGCCGCTGTGGCTGTGCCTGACTTTACCTCCGCGGCGTATTGCACAATGGCGACGGTTCGCGGCCGGGTTAAACGGGTAGCGCTTTCCGAATTTGCGAGTGTTCGTCCATCCGGATTGATTGCCATAGGGTTGGAAGATGGGGATAAATTAGGTTGGGTGCGGGTAACAAGCGGAAAAGACGACATCATCATGATCACCGCTGACGGGCAGGCGCTCCGGTACAATGAACGTTTCATCCGTTCTATGGGACGCCAGGCGGCAGGCGTGAGCGGCATAAAACTTTCAAGCGGTGACACGGTTGCCTCTATGGAAGTTGCCAAGCCAGGTTCCGACTTGTTGGTCGTCACCGAATGGGGCTACGGTAAACGCACCCCAATCCACGACTATACAGTTAAGGGGCGCGCGACCAGGGGAATCGCCACTATCGATAAAAAGAACCTGGGCCGGATCGGGAAAATTGCCACCGCGCGGGTCGTTTATGAAAACGATGAGGTCACCATGATTTCATCCAATGGGCTAATGATCCGCATGAAAGTGAAAAATATTAGCCAGACCAGCCGTGCAACCCGGGGAGTGCGCTTGATGGATCTTGGGGAGGGTGATATGATCGCCTCTTTAGCGTGCATCGCCGAGGCTGATTTACCGGTTGTTAATCCCACCGGGGAAGACTAGAAGATCATTAAATCCAAATGCTTCTGGTTAACACCAGGCATAAAAGCCCTCCGACACAAGTCATCAGCAGGATTAATACTGCAATGACAAAGCGTTGAACAGCGCTCATACCGAGAAATCTTCGCCCGCCTTTGCGTTTCTTTGGCGGCGAAACCTCTCCTTCCAGGGGCAGGTCTTCTTCAGGAAATTGCTCTACGGCTGAATTTCTAAGATCATCTAGCATCACTCACCTCTTGGGGTGTTACCGGTTGCACTGCTTGGGCGCAGGCTGGTATCTCCGGCAGTAATTTGAATTTCTTCATTGTTATTGAGCAGCAGGCGTAAATTCCCTTGCGAATCGATACCCAAAAGTTTGCCGGTTATCGTTTCGCCACCTGTATTTTCGATTTGAACTTGCTGGTCGCGAAAGGCCAGGCGTTTCTGCCAGGCACTCAGGAAGGAAGGGGTGGTTATTTTTTTGCGCCAGGAGAAGATTTCTTTTAGGGTTGCGCGCAATAATCGCCAACGTTCGATAGGCTGACCATAGACTGCCTCGATGCTGGTGGCAGGAAACCGCAATTGGTTCTCTGGCGGTAAAGAATTGTGTGCAACATTGATACCAATCCCAAGCACCACCTCGCGAAGCTGCTGCCCATCCCAGGTTGCTTCGGCTAAAACCCCGCAAACCTTACTCTGGTTTAACAAAACGTCATTAGGCCATTTAATTTCCGGGCTCAAAGCATAGTTGTTTTCTAAGGCCAGACAAACAGCCAGAGCCCCCAGAGGCGAGAAGAGTGCAAAGTTGTTGAGCTCGGATTGGACGGGGCGCAGTATCAGACTGAAAGCCAGAGCGGCCCCGGGGGTGGTGGCCCACGAACGCCCTAAGCGGCCGCGCCCCTTTGTTTGTTGGTCAGCAATGACCAGAGCCCCATCCGGTGCGCCGGTAAGAGACCAGGCGAGGGCTTCGTCATTACTGGAAGCAAGGCTGTCGTAATAACGCAGGGCGGGAATGGGTAATCCTTCCAGGGCCGATTCGATTTCAGCAACGGTCATAGCTCTATTTTACATTAAAAATGGATGGGATTCATTTGGGATCGTTGCAGTGGAGGTAAAAACGAAACAAGGTGTATGGATAGAAAAAACCCTGCATAAAAATTATCCAGGGTTTTCGAGGGGAGTTACCAGCTCGGATCAGAGTCAGGATGTAATTTTTTTGACTTTGATCATTTTCGGCCGGGCATCTTCTGTCTTCGGTAACCGAAGCCGCAGAACACCATCCGTCAGGTCTGCTGATGCCTGGTTAGCATCGACGTGCTCGGGGATGTGCACCACACGCGAGAAACGACCGGTTGGAATTTCGTTCTTGATGTATCCAGAATTGGGGTGTTCTTCGTTCTGGATATCACCTTGGATGGTTATCGTGTCATTTACAATTTGAATATTTAAGTTTTCGGTCGCGACACCAGGCAGCAGCGCTTTGAGAATGTATGCATCGCTTTCCTCGACAAGATTGACCGGAAAAGCAACCTGATCATCCTCATCGGTCCAACCCTCGTCGAAAATGCGGTTGACCAAGTGGCGGCGAATCATTTTTCGTCCATACGGGGTCATTAAAAACAGGGACATGTTATCCTCCTAAAAATGGTTTGATCTTTTTTTTACATCTTTTGTCTGAGTTTAGTAGCCGGATATTAAAAACAAATCAACAATTTATATGCTTCGTATAAGAATTATGGTTCGATTGTTTGGATATTTAGCTTTAAATAAGAATGACCCGCTGGCCTATTTTTTTGGTCACCGGGTTTGTAGATGGGTTTTAACATCAGATTGAACGGAGCCCTGAGAAAGGGTCGGTGCCGACTACTTCCACAGGGTTGTGTATTTCTTGCGGTATTTGAGGTCTGGCTCTGTTTGGATTAATCCCAGTGCCTTTTCGCGCAGCGATTCATCTTTGACCTGGTTATACAGTTTGCGTAAGCTTGCAAGGATATCATAGCGGATCAGGGTGGTGTTCTTTTCGTTGCTGCACTCGTGGAAGCGCTGGCTAAGACCTTCCACCACCCGCTGGCGCTGAGCCGCCCCAGCCACACCTACTTTCCAAACGGCTTGCAGGGTGTGGCGCGCGGTAACAAAGCGTTCGTCTTTGGTTACCGCCAGCAGGACATCCAAATCCTGGAGCATCCTATTTTCGGGGTCACTGATCGCCAGGTTGCACAATACCTGGGCAGCAATGGCGCGGACGTGGTTATCCGTGTGTTTTAACCCTGCCAGTAGTTCGTTCCACACATCGTAGGCCCAGTCCACCGGCTGCTGGGTGGCGGTCAGGATGGCAAAATAGGCCCGGGTTTGAGTTTCGCGGTCTTTCGAATAGATATCGTCTAATGTCTTGCGGATCCTATCGTCCATATCGGCTCGCTTTTGGTTCGGGCCGGAAAGTCTGCAAGACAATCCGGTTCCAGAAGGGTTTAGGTTACAGGCATCCGATCTTTCGGCTTTCAGAGGGCTTTGAATAGAATCCGGCCGCTGCCACCGTGGTCCTCAAGGTTGGTTAGAGATCATCCGCACCCGTTCGAGCATCTGGCGGATCGTCCCCAAGTGATAGGCGGCATGTGGAACCAGGGCGATCAAACCGTTCAAATACTCGCCTTCCAGCTTCTCCTGCTTTTTGATCGCCTCGCGCAAAGTCTCGAACTCCTCACGCAGTGCGTGGCGCAATTGATCCCATTGCGCCCCATCCACGCTGTGCAGATTCCAACTTGTACTCCAATCGGGATTATAGGGGTTTCCACGCAGGGTATTATTTACGTTAGCCAGGCTCCAGCGCAGATGCTCAACATTGGCAACGATGGTTGTCCCGGCCTTATGGCTGCCGTCCACCGAAGTTACCGCCTCAACCGCGCTGACGCTACCAAGGACTCCCAGGATGCCCGAATTGGGTAAATTGTCGATGAACCAGGTGGCATCCGAGTCGAGCGGGCCTTGGTAGGCCTCGCTGAACAACTCAAGGATGGAATCGACCAGGGTCTTTGTGGCAAGGGTGGACATGGGGTATTTTTCTCCGTTTCATGGGTTTTGCTCATTCGGAAAACCTGCGCACCGAGCGGGCTTTGAGCCTGGCGGTTTCGGTGGCCCGGTCTTTGGGCGATGCGTTCGTTTCGAGAGCGTTGAGTAATTCGACCGAAGCGGTGGTGATCGCATCGACAGCCGCCAGGAAGGCGGATTCATTGGTTTTGGATGGCCGGTTGAAGCCGCTGATTTTACGCACATACTGAACCGCCGCTGCCCTCACTTCTTCGGTGCTAACCGGCGGATCGAAATTGTACAGAGGTTTGATGTTTCTACACATTTCGCCCTCTCTGGACGTATTGAACGGATGTTCTTGCCTAAGTATAAAATAAACACCCCATTCGTCAAGGTTGGATACCCGCCGGTGGGTTGCGAAGACTGGCGATCGCAAAAAAAAACGACGGGGAAGGGCTTTAAACCGCAGCTCGGGTACTCACCCACGCTTGACAACCATTAAGGTGATATCATCGGTGGCGGCGGCCGAAGCGGTGTATTCCGCCAGTTCACGCTCCAGACCATCCAAAATTTGTTCGACCTGGCAGCCTTGCATGGACAATAGACTGGTTATTAAACGCTCCAGGCCGAATTCTTCCTCGCTCGGGTTGGTCGCTTCGATTAACCCGTCGGTGTAGAAAAAGATAAAATCGCCCGGCTCGAGTTTAACCGCCTGGAACAAATATTCCGCCTCCTCCTCGACCCCCAGAGGCAGCCCGGTGCGGGCGAGTAATTGGAAAGCCCCGCTCCCAGCCTGGTAATGCAGAGGTGGGTTATGCCCGGCATTGACGTACTGGACCTCACCGGTTTCTACCTGTAGTCGGGAATAAAACAGAGTAGCAAACAGCCCTTCGTGCGAATCCCGGCAAACCACACGATTAGCATCGGCGATGGCTTCTGCCGGGCTGCCACTCCGTTGGACCGAGGCGCGCAAAGCGCCGCGGACGAAGACCATGAAAAGCGAAGCTGGCATGCCCTTATCGGTGACATCGCCAATCACCAGCCCCAGGCGGCCTGGGGCTTCGTCGATAAGGTCGTAAAAATCACCGGAGACCTCNTGNGCTGGCCGCCAGCGGTTGGCAATCGTCCACCCAGCCAGNCGGGGTATCTCAATCGGGAGCAAACTTTCCTGCACCTGGCGGGCCATTTGCAGTTCNCGCTCGAAGCGCGCTTTTTCGACCNCTACCTGGTACAGGCGAGAAATTTCTATCGCCGGCGCGGTTTGCATGGCAATGGTGTTGAGCAGCTTGAGATCACCGGCAGAGAAGACCTCCCTGCCCTGCCTGACCAGCAGAATTGCGCCGAGGGCGCTCTTTTCGGTTTTTAGGGGCGCGCACAGGATTGAAATCGTTGTTTCGGGCATACTCACGAAGTACTCTGCGCTGGAGACCGCGTTGGCCAAACCGGCTTTTCCGGAGACGAGCGCCTGCTCGACCAGGCAACAAAGGGTAAGCTGCGGTTGGACCTGGCCAGGCAGCGAGACCTGATGAAATTCGTCGCTGCCGGCGTGGAGGAGGAGCGCCAGGCCAAATGTGGCCGGGACCAAGCGCAGCGTTTCTTCGATCGCCAGATGGGCGATGGGTTCAGGCTCCGCTGCAGCGCTCAACCACTCGGTGAGATGGTAGTGGAGGTTTAATTCGCGGTAACGGTCGACCAGTTCGGCAGCCAGCGATTTTTTCTGTGCTTCTTGGGCGGCCAGGAAAGCGAGCAGATCGGCCAGGGCGGCCCCGCCAACGGTGGATTGACCATTGGCCTCAACCCATCCCAGCGACTGGTCATCGTACAGCACCGGAAACCTTTCCCCGGCGGGCATTTCGGATTTGCCAAAAAGAACCCGCCCGAGCGGATCGCAGATATTTATCGAGTTTTCAGGCCCACCCAACAGATGGGTAAGGACGGGATGCAAACCTCCGTGTGGTTTTAGTAATTTTTGAAGAGAAATAGGCGGCATGGGTTAAAGTCCAAGAACCTTTGCGGTAATCGCGATTAATTCATCCGGGTTGAACGGTTTGGTCATGTAGTGGTTCGCGCCAGCTTGCTCGCCTTGCAGACGATCTAACTCCTGTCCTTTGGCAGTAAGAAGGACGATATAGACACCCTCCATTTTCAATTCGTGCTTGATTGTTGTACACACATCAAAGCCATTCATTTTCGGCATCATGACATCCAGAAAGACCAGGTTTGGTCTTTCGTCCTGGATGATTTTTAAAGCTTTTTCGCCATTTTCGGCGGTCAGGAACTCGATTCCTTGGTCCTCAAAATTTTCCAGGGTTTGTTCGATCAGCAAGCGGTTGAAGGCTTCATCATCAGCTATGAGTACTTTGGACGGCATCTTTCCTCCATAATCTGCCCGGCGCAGCGATTCAAATCCAAAGGATGCAGGTTGGTTATCCACCAAAGGATCAACCTGGCGGCTCGCCCACCGGCAGTGAAAAATAAAATGTGCTGCCCTGGCCAAGTTCGCTTTCCAGCCATATCCTCCCGCCGTGGTATTCAATAATTTCTTTGCAGATTGAAAGGCCTAATCCGGTTCCTTGAGGCTTATCCGTCAGGGTATCACCCACCTGTTTAAATTTATCGAATACCTGGGACTGGTCCACCACGGCGATGCCAATGCCCTGGTCTTTTATACTGACAACGACCTCACCATTTTGGGCGTAAGCCTTGCATTGGATTGCACCCTGGCCGGAAAACTTGACAGCATTCGAGATCAAGTTAATCATCACCTGTTCCAGGCGGTCGCGGTCGCCGGTGATCTCCGGTAGGGCTTCGGAGATTTCCTCTACATAGTTGAGGTCTTTGCTTTCGAACAGCGACGAGGTTGCAGCGGCTGCCAGGCGGAGCACTTCACCCATCTGGAGGGATTCCATTTGCCAGTCCAGCTTACCAGCACTAATTTTTTCCAGGTCTAACAGGTCGTTGATCAAGTTTGTCAGCCGGTTGCTCTCCGCCAGGATGATGTTCAAATTGTCGTTTACCTGTCCGACTACCCGTTCCAGGCGAGGATCATCCATGGACAAAGCCGGCAAAATCCGTTCCTGGAGTCGCATTTGAGTAATGCGGGCGAAGCCCAAGATCGAGGTGAGCGGGGTACGCAATTCGTGGCTGACATTGGCAAGGAAAGCGCTTTTAGCCTCGTTGGCTGCTTCCGCCACGGCGCGAGCTTCCTTCGTGCTGGTGTACAGGCGAGCGTTATCCAACGCAATGGAGGCCAGGTGCGCAAAGCGAGTCAGTTGGTCGATTTCGTTCTCCCCAAAAGTGCTGTAGGTTTCACAATCCTGGCAATCGTAAGCCAGGCCCAATACACCCACCACCTGAGTGCCGGATGTCAACGGGACGCCCACCGAGCTGCTGACCAGGTTATATTCGAAATCGATGATCCGCTCAGCCCATTGGTCGTAATCATTGACCACCATCGGCTTTCCGGTTTGCCAAACCTTACCTGCCAGGCCTTCTCCAGGCTTGATCTGCCGGCCGACCAGGCGGTTGTATACCCCAATCCCAACCTGCCATTTGTTAACTTCTGCGCCTGGTTCACCATAAATGATGAACCCGTGTTGGGTATTCATTAACCGGCCGGCGCGCCGGACCAAATCCTCCAAAAGTTCCTTCAAATCCAGTCGTCCGATCANATTAAGGGTGGTTTCATGCAGCGCTTCCAGGTAAACGTTTTGGCCTTGCACGCTTTGCTGGGCGAGGACCCGCAGGGCTATCTCTTCCTCCAGGCGCGCGTTCGCCTGCACCAGATCGTTGGTTCGTTCGGCCACCTTCTTTTCAAGCTGCTCGTAGAGAATCCGCAATTGGCTGGTCATTTCGTTAAACGCCTGGGCGAGCAGCCCGACCTCATCGTCGGTCATTAAAGGAGCAGTCTGAGAAAGGTCGCCGGCAGCGATCTTTCGGGCAGTGTGAGTGATTGCCAGGATCGGTTGAGCAATCCGGCTAGCCAGCATGGAAGCGACCCCGCCAAGCAGTATCGAGGAGATAAATCCTACGCCGAAAATATTGATCGCCAACTGGCGGGCCGGGGCGAATGCTTCTTCCTGGCTTAACTCGGTTATCAACGCCACACCGCGCTCTTCCAACCAGTGGTAATCGCCGATGACTGGGATCCCCTGGTAATTAGCGTACAGCCCTGCGCCATCCTGGCTGCTGAGGGCCAAATCAATCCCGAGAGAACGGACATTGCCGCCCGCAGGTCCCTGGAGGTTGAACCGCGCGGCCGAGACGAACTCGTAGTCGCGGTTGACCAGGTAGGTTTCCCCGCTTTCACCCAGGCCGGTCCGTTCGAGAATGATGTGGTCGATGCGAGCCAGGTTCAGGTTCCCGGCCAGTACCCCGACCCGGCGCCTGTCTTGGTTGAAGAGCGGTGTGGCGACGGTAATCGTCGGACGGTTGGTCTCCGGTGATGTGTATACCGGTTGGACATAGGTACTCGATAAGCCTTGATTAAAAAAAAGGTCTTCAGCATGCGACTGGCCTTCGCGGGAGGGCTGAGTCGAAAGGAGCACATTACCGTCAAGGTCTAAAATAAACAGCTCATCCAAATCGGAAATGCTGGTTACTACATAATTTAGATATTCACCCAGGGCGGAATAGGCGGACTGGCTTTCGCTGTCGTTGCTGGTTTCACCCAGTAAGAGGCCGGCCTGGGTTCGTACTTCCAATTGCCAGGCAGTAAAATCCAGGTTTAGCCGCTGCTGGTTGACCCAGCGATTAAGCCCATCTTCTTTTAAAACAGAGACGGCCCGCAAGCGCTCGAAAGCCGATTGGGTCAGGCTGCGCCTGGCCTGGACATAGGCCAGGTAGCTAACGAGTGCGATTGTCAGCAGGAGCAGGAGAACAAAAGTCATCACCAGGCGAGCCATCAGGCTATTTTTTAGAAATCGAAGCAAGGCACTCATTCTTGGTCTCCACGGTTGGCTTTAGGGAAACTGTTCTAATGTATCGATGTCGTAGTTGGCAGCCCAACTGGTGAAGTCGCCCTGGAAGTATTTTTGTGAGAGCTCCAGCAGGGTGCCGTCGTTGTGCATACCCTGGATAACTTCGGTGAGCTTGCGGACGAGCGGGACGGGATCGCTGCTGCCGAATTTATCGACAACGATACCGGAATAATCGTGATATACAACCTCATCAAGCCGCCGGATAGGTAAACCGTTTTGGATAGCGCTATCGCCAGAATCCGGGTCGGTTATCACGGCGTCTAGATGAAGGCCATCCCCCAGGGCTAAGTCGGCCAAGGCGGAGGTGTCGGTGTCATAACCCACCACGACCGCGTCCTGGATGAGGTATTCGATTTTTACCCCCGGGATCGATAACGTTCCATTCAGGTAGGATTCGTAGGCGCAGCCGGTACACACGCCAATCCGTTTGGTGGACAAGTCTCTTAGATTTTTGAAAGTTTGGTTTTCGTTGTGGACCAAAACCACAGCTTCACCGCTGATATAAGGGTGGGTAAAATAAAGAAGGTTCATCCGCTCTTCGGTTATTACCATCGAACCCACATGGATGTCCCAGCGGTCATTCCAATTTCCGGCGACAATTTGGCTCCATGTTGGGGCGACGAAACAGGCCTCCACACCCAAACGACGGGCAATTTCTACCGCGACATCCACGTCGAAGCCAACCCACTGGTTGGCAGTGTACTGGCTCAGATTGCAGAGGGAATTGTCCAGACGCGGCACGTCGCTGCTGAGCTGGGACTGGGGCGGATATTGCGGGTCGGTGGCGATCACCAGAATCCCGCTTTGCAGAACAGAAGCCAGTCTGCCGGCGGGAATTTCGAGGGTTGGCCTGACACCGGTAGTTGGAGTGCAGCCGGTTTGAACCCAGGCGAGGGTGAGGATCGCTAGCAAGATGAGCAGAAAGGTAGGGTGGCGAACTAATCCCCTTCCTGGCTGGTGCTTTATCGTTTTAAATATACCCATGTTGCCAGCCTTTTAACGGAAAGGATGAATGAGCTAGCCGGTAAAAATTACTCCCCGGTGGGAAGTGGAAAAACCTGCCTGCCGTATGGCTTGCCAGCCGGTTGGGCGGACCATCCTATTTTGTTGGGAGGCAGCAGGGAATTTGGGCAGCTTGGAAAACCCATTGCCCGGAACTTTAATGGGTGTGCAGGCCGGGGAACAGGATTTACCCAACCTGATGAAAAGGTTGGGATTGAAGATCAATGATCCCCCTGGAAAAAAACCGTATGCCATGCTTTAATAACACCCTCAGCCCTTCGTCTACAAACATTATAGGTCAATAATATCCGAATTACAAATAGGTTTTTATGCTGTCTTTGCCAGGGAGGGTTAATGGGGTGTTGTTTCAATCCACGCTCCCCGTGTGGGGAGCGACCCCTTTCAATAGCCGCCAGCGAATGCAGGATATCTAAGATGGGTTTATCGCTTTTTGGGACTACCGGCAGGGCGCATAAGATGAGGGCAGAGAACTGCTCCTCTGCCCTGCTGTATAGTCGCTTGTGTCGGCGCTCGGGTCGCACCCCAGCGTTGCCCTACCCTCTGCACGAGCACATTGATTCTATCCCTTCAGGAGGTGGGCGCATTTCTAAAGTTATAATGGGATCATTTCTGAAGTTAATTCTTTGGTACAATTTCCAAAGATGGGTGCATTTTTGATGTTAAAGTGGGACCAATTTTCAAGTTAAAAAACAGCATCTCCAGGTTTCTAAACCTGATATGCAACAAGACACAAAAGAAGGAGGTGAATTAGGTGTATCGAACTTGAAGAAAATCTAATCTACTGAATTAACCCCTGAACATAAAACTTTCGCCATCAATCTCGATATAAAGGAGGATAATATGTACCACTTTCGCAGTCTCGTAACGCTTATCTTGGTACTTGTTCTAATTCCTGCCTATTCTGCTCAGGCATCTGCCCCATTACCTCAAAATGGTTCTGAAAACGAGTTTTTGCAGATGGATGCGGAAGAGTATGCATCAGTCATGGGCGTAGGCTTGGAAGAAGCGCAACAGCGTCTTTCCTTTCAGGCAGAGATTGGCAACATAAATGAACGGTTGTTGAAAGAGGCTGGAGATCTTTATGGGGGTATTGTCATCGAGCATCAGCCCAACTACCGGGTTGTCCTTCAAGCTACAAAAGACGCCGATGCGCTGGTTGGGAAATTTACACAACAAAGCTCATTCGCAACATATGTCGAGCCGCGCACGGTGGTAGCCACTTTACTCGAGTTGGAAAATGCCCGCGCGAAAGGAGCGAAGATTGCTGAAGACCTAGGCATTCAGGTGACCAGTGGGGTCGATGTAGCGAAAAACAAGGCTATCCTCTACGTTTTAAGCAAGGATCGACTGATTGACGCGATCAACAGAAAAGGCTTACGGTTACCCGAAAGCCTTCTGGTGGAGGAAGTTCAAGACCTCCCCACCAAAACCACAATTTTGTACGGCGGTGTTGCACTGACGTCACCAATCTGTACCCCTCCAATGGTTTACGCGGGAATTACGCTAACGACCGGGGATAGAGTTCTAAGTAATGGACGGGACATTCAATGGGGGTATTCTACCCGGTCTACCGATACTGTGAGTCCAATCTTTTACGATGGCAGAGGGACGCGGTCGGTGACAGCCAAAAAGTATATCCAAAATATGGTGGTTGGTGAATGGGTATGTAAATATGGAAGAGCTACTGGGCATTCTTGCGGTACAATTAACATACTTTACTTTGACAGCGTCAATGTGGTTGTAAAGGGTACGGTTGTTCAGCCCGGGGATAGCGGAGGCCCATGGTTCTATAATAATACGGCCTATGGAACGACAATATCTAACGTTACGTTTAAGGATGGTACGATGGGATCCTGCTTCGGTCCTATTAACACGATTGAACGGATGAACAGGGGATATGTGCGTATTCTAATCCAGTGATATGAAGTGCGCTCATTATACCCGATTCGGAAGATCGGGTTTCTAGGTAAAGTTCTAAAAGCCCGAATTTACCCTAGACTGGTTAAAAGGTATCTGGGATGCTCATTCATGGCACTTGATCACAGTCTCTACCCCAGCAGAATCTGTGAAGAGAAGATGATGCATCGATTTGTTTTTTTAAGAATCCACTCTTTATTTCTCTATTGGGTATGTTTTTGATTTTCGCGAAAGAGAATCCTGGAGAGGATTGGAACGAAAGGAGCACCAAAAGAAACTGATGCGGAAATTTGGGCGTTTTTTCTTTTTCTCTGTTCTGCTCATTTTTGTTTGGATACACCATGGTTGTAGCCAAGCGCAGCCGGAGGCCACGTTATCTATTGCAGATGCGTGGGAAGCACGCGAGCGAATTAACGGCAGTACAGTTACTCTGAGAGGCTACTTTGGAAAATTAGAAGTAGCCCAAACAGTACAGTTGTGTGATCCACCGCGCTGTGATTGCAATATTACCCGGGCATCTCGTATTGGCTTGTTTGATCAAGGGACTATCGAAGCAGTAGCAGCATCTGAGGAGTATCCAAAGAAAATGGTTTCATTGGATTTGATGCAATGCAAAGGGGATCAATGCACAATCCAATGCAGCCCGATTGATCCCGGTAATACGAATGAGCTGGAGGTTACTGGTATTTTCCGAGTCGTGAATTCGGATACGCCTTTTCCCTATCTGCTTCTCAACGTTTCTGAACCGAAAAACATTCGCCAGAAAATAAATGAAAACTGGCAGCCAGTTCCAACTGGAACCTTTGAAGTACCCCTGCCACAACCATAACAGTTCCCAAATGAAACATTTAGTAAGAACGAGCTCAGAAAAGCGATCAATACCAATACAACCAACGCAATACCGATTATCAGAACGAGGCTTATTTCCAAGTATGTAAGCGTCATTTTATATCTTTCCAGTTTTGATGACGAAACGGCTTATTCTTCCAAGTATTTTTTCGTTAGAAAAAGCATCGCTTCTACAACGGCTTTGCGCGTTCCAGGATTAGGTATTTTTGCGACAGCTAATGCAATATCAACAGCTTCCAGCGGAAGATTCTCGGTATCCACGGATCGAACGGCAAAAATCTTCGAAGTTGGCCATCCTGCCAGTTGCAAAAATTCGTTGGGGTTAATTCCATAATGATCCGCCAGCAGAATACAAATATGAATACTTGACCGTTGCCCCTTCAGCACCCTGCGCACACCTTGATGGTCTAATCCGGCGCGTAGGGGGCGACCTGCTGCCATAACCACCCAGTTGTTACCGGCAGTGTTTCAATCCACGCTCCCTGTGTGGGGAGCGACCTGGTATCCACTCATAACCACTATGTTGCCACGGTTCACCCCCACGTGTGTGGGGAATACGTCGCCTCGCTCCCCGGAGAACCACCGATAAGTAGGTTCACCCCCACGTGTGTGGGGAATACTCATAGACGTTGAACTTCTCATTGAATTTGATTCGGTTCACCCCCACGTGTGTGGGGAATACTTTACGGCACTTTGGGTATATAGAACAAATAGAAGGTTCACCCCCACGTGTGTGGGGAATACTGCGCTAATAAACCTAATGCCTCACATTACGGGAGGTTCACCCCCACGTGTGTGGGGAATACGCTGTCGGTTACCTGCGAAGTAGATCGACCCGGAGGTTCACCCCCACGTGTGTGGGGAATACCTCGCCAAGTACTGGGATACGTTCTCCTGTATCGGTTCACCCCCACGTGTGT
>JGI24111J20145_1000037_pt1 | contig 28617 bp, 25 predicted proteins | sample SubbioR11Jul_8B1_FD_20145 | JGI IMG/M metagenome (IMG submission 20145)
AACGATGCCGGCTAGATTGGAACTGCCGGTCGCGTCTGGCACTCCACCCGCCATGCCACCCACCTGGACGCCGACACCCTCCCATACGCCTGAATTTCTGGCAACAGCCGGCCCAACTCTGACGAGCACCCCGGAGGTAATCATCCTTTCCGGGACGCCGGTTGACCAGTTGGAAAGCCCGCAACCGACCGAAACCATGCTGGCGGGTGGATTCGCGTTCATGCGCCAAGGAGACCCGCAGGCAATTTCAGCCGGCTTGTATGATGCCAGTCGCCAATGCGCATGGATGGGGGTTGCCGGGCGGGTGTTCGATCTACAAGGGCGTCCGGTTAATGGTATTCGGGTGCTGTTGCGTGGGTCACTGGGTGGTAAGACTGTCCACCTCCTAAGCCTGACCGGAACAGCGGTGCAATATGGACCGTCGGGATACGAATTCACCCTCGCGGATGCGCCTGTTGCTTCGGGTGGGACACTTTCGGTGCGACTATACGACCAATCGGACCTTCCGCTCTCGGAGCGGGTCATTTTTGATACCTACACCGATTGTGACAAAAATTTGCTGTTGATTGATTTTAAACAGGTGCGTTAAAAAATTAATGTAAGGGATGGATTTCGATTTCAGCTTGCCTGCCGAGCAGGCCGGTTAAGGGCGCGCCTTCCAGTGCCATGATTTTCCCATTGGTTAAATACTCGAAATTGAATTCGATCGAATCTCCAGCCTTTTTTCCAGGGATCGGCATTAAACGGGCAGTGAGGGGTTTATCCAATCTGAGCGATATCGCCGCCAAGTCCAACAGGAGGGCGGCCACCGCTTGGGGACTACTGTCCCCCGGCAAGGGGACAGTGTCCAATCCCGTGCCGCACATACAAGCGAATAACAACAAGTCTTTGGTGGATAGGAAACCTTCGGCAGAACGTTGAGCGAGGACAAGATCTTCCAAGACAGGCAACATCATCCCATTAAAACCGACTTGCTGCCATTTACCTTGCTTAAGCGTATCGGCAAGGAAGGCGCTTGCCGCAACCGAACCGTGTAAGCCTAATTGGGGAACTCCCAAAGCTTCTAGCGCTCCCCCGACGGAGCAACAACTGCTCGGGTATGGGGCACTGGAGAAGTCGAACCCGATAAATTTGAGCGAGAATTCATTAACCACCGGCTGAATGGCCTCGGTAAGGCAAGCTGCCACGTTTTCCAGGCGGTTCAAAAGTTGCTGGCGCGCTTGACCGAGTGTTTCTGCTGATTGGAAAATAGCTAATATTTCATCGGCACATTCTAGACCCATCGCAACAGCAGGGGGCATACCGGTGGTATGGTATGCGGCCGGGAAAAATGGTCCGCCGGGGGGGACATTGCCAAGTGCCGCGAACCGTAAATTGGTCATACCATCCGTCGTGAAATTCGCACATTGCGTGATGATTTCTGCGCAGGCGTGTACGGCTAAATTCGAAATTCGGTGTTCCTGGGTGGTCATTGCTGCGGAAAAGAAAAGATTTTTTGTTGCAGCTAAAGCTGGGGGAATCATCGCAAAGCTGGATGGGAATTCTGGCAGCGCTGGACCAAAAGAAAGAAAGTTCAGTCCATTTTGCTGGGCTAGTTCTTCGGTCCGAAGGGCCAAATTGACAAAGCTAGCGGGTTGATTCAGGTCTGCCCAGAATGGAAATGGAGCTGTCGCCAGACGGCGCGTTTGTACCTGAATACCGGCTGCTTCGCAGGCGGCGGTCGCTTGGGCAGCGAAAGCGCCCAATTGGGGGAGAGATTTTTCGAGCGGCTCGCGTTGCGGGTCGACCAACAAAGTAATCGTGCGAATTTTCATAGTTTCCTTTGGCGAACGACTTCAAAAATCAGGATGGCCGCCGCTGTTGCAGCATTGAGCGAATCGCTGTTGCCGGGCATAGGGACATGGACAAGTCCATCTGCCAGGTTGTAAGCCTCTGGTTGGGCGCCTACGGCCTCGCCACCGATAACCAAAACAAGCGGGCCGCGAAAATCTGTTTCCCAGCAAGAACTCCCTTTCGAAGGGTCGGCGATATACAATGGGGCGGCTTTTTCGGGTCGTTGTTTGGATACTGTAGAAATTTGAGGCCAATCCATGCTTTGAATAGGAAGATGAAAATGGGCTCCCATTCCGGCCTGCAAGGTTTTAGGAGAAAATGGGTCGACTGTCCCCGGGGTAACGAACAGCGCATCGACTCGGGCGGCTGCGGCGGTGCGGATGATGGTTCCAAGGTTACCTGGATCCCGCAGGTTATCCGCCACGATCAGGAAATCCCATTGCAATGGCAAGGGAGTTTTACGATAATTTAGGACGGCCAAAATCCCCTGCGATGTTTCGGCTGCCGACAGGCTTTCAAGCAGGCCGGCATTTGTGCGCACGATTTCTACCCCTTTTAAGTGTAGATTTTCCAGCAACATTTCTCCGCGTTTCGATAGACGCTCGCTGACCAAAACCAATTCGGGCAGCCAATCAGCCTTGAGGCTCTCTTCGACCAGGCGAACGCCTTCGACGACAAAAACGGAAGATGCTTCGCGGTTCTTGCGCTGGTTGAGCATTGCGCGCACAAACTGGATCTTTGGGTTTTGGGCAGACCGGATGATCATACAGCAAAGTTACTCAACCGCCAGGAGGCGGAGGATAGAAAAAAATGAACTTCAGACGATGGATTGAATAGGATCAAACGAACACCCTTTGGCCGGGGTTAACTATTGGTTAAGTATACCCTGAATTGACCACCCCCTGAGCCAGGCGATGGAAGAACCATCTTTGCAGGATGGGATTTGACAGCCTTGAGTGTATAACAACAGGTGGACATTGGTGTCCACCTGTTGAATTGTGCGCTGCAGAACCGCAAAAAAATCTTTACTAACCAGCCTGGGCTTGGGCCACGATCGATGAAAATGCCTGGGGATCCCGGACTGCGAGATCTGCGAGCATTTTCCGATTGAGGTTGATTTGAGCCTGACGTAAAGCAAAAACCAGGCGGCTGTAAGTCATCCCATTAATCCGCGCTGCGGCATTGATCCGTGCGATCCATAATTTGCGTAAATCGCGTTTGCGGGTACGCCGATCGCGGAATGCATACCACAGGCTTTTAAGCATGGCCTCATTGGCCCGGCGGAAGAGGAAATGTTTTGTGCCGCGTTGGCCTTTGGTGAATTTTAATATTTTTTTATGACGTTGTTGGCCTCGTGGGCCGCCTTTCACACGCATGTTGTACTCCTTTGCGAACCCCTGGGCGCCGGTGAAACCACCTGTTGCGAACACCCAACGGACGCACAATATCTAAATCGACGAACAGCCTTAACCCTTCTTTTTGAGGTAAGGCGCGAGACGGTTGACGCGTTTGATGATATTTTCCCCTTCGACGGGGACCATCTCTGTAAACAGCACCTTGGTGCGCTTGCTGGTCCGGCGGCGCAAATGGCTTTTACCGCCCTTTGTGCGTACCAGGATGCCCGACCCAGTCAGGCGAAAACGCTTGGATGTCGCTTTATGGGTCTTCATTTTGTACTTACTATTGTTTACCTTGCGAGGCACAGCGAAACTCCTCTCCTTAATTGATCATGCATGCGGTCTGTTTGCGCGACCGCAAATTATACCAGAGTTTTTTGATTTAGGAGTTGCAAAAAAGGGTTATCCGGTCGATTACACAGCCGATTTGGTTTCTTCACCGCTTTGTTCGATCGTTTCGGCTGCTTTCTTTCGCGAAGCTTTGGCAGGCGCAAGAACCATGGTCATTGTCCGGCCTTCAATGCTTGGCATTTGTTCAACCGCAGAAATATCAGCTAATTCTTGGGCGATTTCTTTCAAATCCTCCAAAGCAATTTCGGGATAAGTGATTTCCCGTCCACGGAATCGTATCGTCACGCGGACTTTCATTCCCTCGCCTAACCAACGGCGCGCATCCCGAGTTTTAAATCCACGGTGATGCTCATTGGTTTTAGGGCGGAGGCGAATTTCCTTAATCTCGATTTTCGTTTGTGCTTTGCGGGCTTCTCGTTCTTTTTTGGTGCGCTCGTAGAGGAATTTGCCAAAATCCATCACCCGGCAGACAGGCGGTTCAGCTCCGGCGGCGACTTCGACCAGGTCCAAATCTGAATCGCGGGCGACTCGTAAAGCATTTTCGGTCGGGATGACCCCCAGGTTTTCACCTTTCGGGCCGATGACCCGTACCTCTGGAACACGAATGGCCTCATTTATCCGGTAATTTATTGTACTAATGGGTTTGCTCCTTTTCTCTTCTCAGGTATAAATCCATATAGCAATCAGTCCGTTTGCTTGCAACGGACCGAAGACGTCTAGATATTACCATAGGTTGGTTATTGTCGTCAACTATTTATAGGATAACCAAAAGTATTCCGTTCTAATTTAATTATGCCCATTTACTACCCCGCTGAGGAAGACCAAGATCGCTTCGGATTCAGGGGGTTAAATTGTCCCGTTGGTATCCAGCCAGATGGTTACGGGTCCGTCGTTCTCGATTTCTACCAGCATGTGGGCAGCGAACTCTCCTTGCACAACCGGAACCCCCTGCTCTCGTAATAAGGCGATAAACCGCTCTACCAACGGTTGGGCAACCTCTGGTGGTGCAGCCCCGGTAAAAGAAGGGCGGTTTCCTTTACGTGTGTCGGCATACAAAGTAAATTGGGATACGACCAAGGCCTCGCCCTGAATATCTAACACAGAAAGGTTCATTTTCCCATGTTGATCCTCGAAGACCCGCAGCAAAGCGATTTTTCGTGCCAGGGCGGCTGCTTCAGCAGTACTATCCTGCGGACTTACCCCTATCAGGATTACAAAGCCTTTTTGGATGGCGGCGATCGGCTGCCCCGCTACACTGACGGTGCCGCAGCGCACTCGTTGAATTACTGCCCTCATTAAGGCAAACCAATCGCCTTACGGACATCCACCATAGTTTGCTCGGCGATAACTCCGGCGCGCCTGGCTCCGTCGTGCAGTACATCCCAGACAGTGTCTGGGTTCTGGGCTAATTTTGTGCGCCGTTCTCGAAANGGCGCCAAATGGGCATTCAGGTTTTGGGCGAAAATATTTTTGCAGTCCACGCAACCAATCCCAGCCCGGCGGCATTCGATATTGACCATCTCGATTTGTTCCGGGGTAGAGAAGACCTTATGCATGCTGAACACATTACAGACATCCGGGTTGCCTGGGTCGCTGCGCCGAATTCTTTGGGGGTCTGTCACCATCTGCATAACTCTTTGGTGGGTTTCTTTGGGTGTGGAGGCCAGTTCGATGTGGTTGTTGAGGCTTTTGCTCATCTTCTGAACGCCGTCGATACCGATGACTTTGGGAACTTCGGTAACTTTCATCTGAGGTTCGATCAGTACATTGGATGGATAGCGGAAATTAAACGAACGGACCACTTCACGAGTAAATTCTATGTGGGGTGCCTGATCCACCCCCACAGGGACGACACCTGTCCTGTATAGAACGATATCGGCCGACATTAAGACCGGATATCCGACCAGGCCATAATTGATGTTGTTAGGGTTATCGCGAATTTTTTCTTTAAAAGTAGGTAGGTCAGTCAGTTTCCCCAGGGGGGTTACCATCGAAAGGTAGGTGTGCAGCTCCATTACTTGGGGAACGTGTGATTGTACGAAAATAATCGATTCATCGGGCTTAATCCCAGCAGCCAGCCAATCGAGGGCCATATCCAATGTATTTTCTTTTAACTCGAGAGTAGTTTCCATCGTTGTTAACGCATGGACATCAACGATGCAATAGACACAATCGTATTCATCTTGCAACGCAACGTAATTTTTAATCGCACCTAAATAGTTGCCCAGATGTTGGCGGCCCGTGGGACGTGCGCCTGAAAAAACGCGGCCTTTTTTGTTCATCATAAAGGATTATCTCCCTTGTAGGTACTCTCTTATCAACCGGATGACTTCACCTGGTTCGACATGCCGACCGGTAGCCAGTTTTGAATACAATAACCTCCCGTTTACCTCCACCTCGAATTTACCACCATCGGATGGGGTTAAAGTTATGGTCTCTAATTCTGGTTCAAAATTTTTTGTCAGGTCTGCCATCAAACTGATGGCGCGGTCGGTATAGTGTCAAACTGCACAGTAGGTAAGGTTTATTTTTAAGAGCAAGTGGAGCACTCCTCGGTAACGGGATAGCCAGATTATAACCGATGGGGTATATTTTGGTACAATGCCTTTATGGATGGGCGTTTTTTGCCAGAAGGAGTACCCTTAACCAAAAGGCTGTTCGATATCGTTGCAGCCACATTGGGATTGGTCGTTTTCTCGATCCCTTTAGTTGTAATAGGATTGATCCTGGCCCTCCGCCAGGGACTACCGGTCATTTTTCGCCAGGCTCGGCCCGGACGTTTTGCGGAAATCTTCACTTTGTATAAATTTCGGACGATGCGGGAGGAGAGTGATAAAAAAGGCAGGTTGCTGCCAGATAATGAACGATTAACTGGACTTGGGCGATTTTTAAGAGCAAGCAGTCTGGATGAATTACCCGAGTTGGTAAACGTTTTGCGCGGGGAAATGAGTTTAGTCGGTCCGCGTCCGCTACTGGTGGAGTACCTGGCGCGCTATTCACCCGAGCAAGCCCGCCGGCACGAAGTACTGCCCGGAATCACCGGATGGGCGCAGATCAATGGACGGAACACATTATCCTGGGAAGAGAAATTTCGTCTTGACGTATGGTATGTGGATAACTGGTCTTTTTGGCTGGATATCAAAATTCTCCTTTTGACTGTTTGGAAAGTTATCCGCCGCGAAGACATCAACGCTCCAGGGCAGGACACGATGGAGGAGTTCCACGGGTACCTGCCTTACAGCCCGGTTAGTGAGGATGGAGCCAGCCCCCAGGAGTAGTTTTATTCCTCCCTAACAGTGTGTGGAGAAATCCACCCGGCCTGTAAATCATCCTTCACCTGCTCGACCATGATCATCTTGCCGGGAGTGAGCAAGTTTTCATTGACTTCGCTCAATACCAAACCAGCAAAGATGGTTTGACCGCCGTTACCGTTGATTAAATCAGGCCAGAGTTGGTCCAATGCGGAAATTGTATCCACCTGCACCGTTGCAATCCAGTTGTCAGCAAAACCCTCTGGCGGTGTTTGTGTTCCGAGAAGAGCGACGTTTTGAGTGGAGAGGTAATTCAAAAATTGCGGCTCGGCAGCTTGGGATGGAATGAACAGGGTATGAATACGGGTTAAGTCAAGTTGATCGAAGGCGGTTTGCCAAATGTCAGGCGGACTATTCCCTGGGACGATCGCAACTTGTGGAAAGGCAACGATCGGGCCATAAACGGGGGTACAGCGTCCACACAGATAGCGGGCGCCATTTAAATAACCATCTTGGATCTGGTCAAGCAGCGGGGTATTATCGGCGAACAGCCCGCCTGCGCGGTAATCCTGCGCGACGAGTATCGCAATGAACCCAGCAAGGAAAGCCTGTTGGGCAGGGGATTGGATGATGACGCTCAAATTCGCGGTTGGATTGATTTCCTGATCGGTTAGGACGACAAACTGGGTTTCAGGCAGACTGTCCGCCAGATTGCGGATATCCTCCGGGGGATCAAGAAATACCGCGATCTTTGGGGCAAGATGATCTCCATCCGGTGGAAAGGATTCAAGCCTTTCAAAAAGAAACCCTCCGAGCGCGGCGCGTTGGCTTAGAAATTCTTGATAGTTGCGCAAGGTGCCCTGATCCATATCCACTGGCGCAATCAGATAAACACTTCTGGGTTGTGGAGAGGGAGTTGGCGGGGGTATTACAACAGCAGTTTCGAGCGGGGCATCAGGGCTCACAGCAGCAGGGATGGGCGAAGGGGTCATCTGCGGAGCGCAGGCCGTGATAACAAGCGCGATCATTAAAACGAAGATGAACGAACGAATAGTTGTTTGTTTAGCCATGCCGATAATTTTACCCTCTCTGGGACTTTGTGTGGTGAGATTGTTGAAATGAATTCCAGCCCTTTCGATGGGTCTTTTTACAGGTGTCTTTTTACAGGTTGGCCTCGGACTGTATTATAATAGTCCTATGATCGTGACCAACAATCCTGTAGGCGGAATCCCACTACTCGAACACCTGGTTTGCGAGGTAAAGAGGATCCAAGCGTTGGGCGGTAGGATCTTGGACGGAGTGGTGCGTAGTACATGAGTATTCCCACCAGTGAACCACTTTTCTCCGATGATGACGGCAAAATGCCGCCAGCCCGCCGGCGGCGCCAACAACGGGCGTTGTTACCCGATGGTGGGGATGAACGGGTAGCTTTTATCGGTCAAGTTGCGCACCAGGTTACCCCAGCTTACGATTTTTTCATCTACACCCTGATTTCCGGTGTATTAATCGGGGCGGCAATTTTAATCGACTCGCTTGGGTTCTACCTGTTGGCGATCTTATTTGCACCCTTCTTGGGACCGGTTTTGGGTTTATCGCTGGCAGCCTCGGTTGGGTCGGGGCGATTTTTCCTTAAAGCGTTGGGAGCGCTGCTGATTGCATGTTTGATGGTCTTTGGCTTAGGAGGGTTGACCGGTTTACTGGCAACTTACCTCATGCCCGATGGAGTTTTTCTGCAAACCGAGCAACATACTTTGCTCAACCGGCCGAATTTCCTGGTATTGGCAATTGGTTCCGGGTTAGCGACGTTTATGGTGGTCCGATCGCCACGGCAAAAGCCGCTGGTTGCCAATGTTGCCATCGCCTATGGAATATTTTTACCCCTGGCTGTAGCCGGTTTTGGCCTGGTAAACGGGAACGATGGTTTATGGGTGGATGGATTGGTCGTGTTTGGTGTTCACCTGGTTTGGATTGCATTGGTTGGGGCAGTCGTTCTTTTTGTAATGGGATTGCGGCCGGCCAACCTGTTTGGATACACCCTGGCAGCCTCAATCATCCTGATTAGCACGGTTACCCTGGTGGTCATGGGTGGACTGGGGATTTCGCCCCAAATTGAGATCGGCCCGTCCCCCACCCCGACCACAACCCAAACGGCCACAGAAGCTCCAACCCTTACCCCTACATTGGAACCAGCCCAACCTACCCATACCCCCACGATCACCCTTCGACCGACCAGCACGCTCACCCAGACCGTTACTCCGCAGCCGACCCCCATTTGGGCTCGGATTTCCGCGCCAGCAGGTGGGGGGGCGATCATCCGAGATGAACCGGATGGGAAGGCGATTTCTTCCTTATTGAATGACAATCTGGTTGAGGTAATTTCCGGGCCGGTTCGTGGCGTGGGTGGTACAATTTGGGTGCAGGTAAAAACCGAAACTGACCTTATCGGTTGGATCGTCCAGGCTTTGCTGGCAACTGCAACGCCATCACCGGGGTGGTAAGAAAATCCTTTATCTAGGTCGGTCAAACACTTTACTGGAGTTCTGAATGGCAATTCATTTTGGCACGGATGGTTGGCGGGCGGTAATTTCGGACACTTTTACTTTCAATAATTTGCGTCTGGTTACCCAAGCTATCGCTGATGCGGTCTCATCGGAATCATGGATCAACGGTTACCGTAATGGGTTGAACATCGATCCGCATTTGATGGTGGTCGGGTTTGATACCCGGTTTCTTTCTGATCGTTATGCCACAGAGGCTGCGCGCGTCCTGGCTGCAAATGGGTTCACCGTCCAACTTACTCAGGCAGACGCACCCACACCGGCTATCTCATTTGCGGTTCAAAAACTAGGCGCGGTCGGCGGAATCATGATAACCGCTTCGCACAACGCACCCCGTTACAATGGAATTAAATTAAAAGCCGCTTTTGGCGGTTCTGCTTCACCAGACCAATGCCGGCAGGTTGAAGTTTACCTGAACGATAATGAATTGCGAGGGCGTGGTCCCAATTTAATGGATTATGACCTGGCGCGTGGGCANAAGTCCATTCAGCGNTTCAATCCGATTCCCGCGTATAGTGAACACATGCGCAAATTGATCGACTTCGATGCAATTAGTGAAAATCCACANCGCATCGTTGTCGACTCGATGTATGGCTCCGGACGAGGTGTCATTCGATCNATTTTGCAAGGTACCGGTTGTGAAGTGTTTGAAGTACGTGGAGAGATGAACCCNGGGTTTGGCGGTGTCCATCCTGAGCCGATTGGGCGCTACTTAGGTGCCCTGGCCGGGGCGATTTCTATGGGTTCTGGAAATTTTGGCCTGGCAACCGATGGTGACGCTGACCGGATTGGGGCGATGGATGAACGAGGAAGTTTTATTGATCCGCATAAAATTATGGCTTTAGCGCTACGTTACCTGGTGGAAAAGCGGGGGTGGAAGGGTGCGGTAGTGCGGACGGTTTCGACAACCCGGATGATCGACCGTCTGGCGACCCGTTATGGGTTGCCCGTGTACGAGACACCGGTTGGTTTTAATCATATTGCCGATTATATGTTGAAAGAAGACATACTGGTGGGCGGTGAAGAATCAGGCGGCATCTCTTTTAAAGGACATATCCCCGAAGGGGATGGGGTGTTAATGGGATTGCTGCTGGTTGAAATGGTTGCCAATTCAGGTAGTACGCTTAAAGGTCTGGTGGATACTTTATTAGCGGAGGTTGGACCGGCATATTATGAACGCCGTGATATGCGTCTTGGTCACCCGGTGTCGAAGGATAAAATGACAAACCGGCTGCGTAAAGAAGCTCCGNCGAAAATTGGGGGAGCAACCATCCATGAGATCATTACCCTGGATGGGGTAAAATACATTCTTTCCGACGATTCATGGCTGTTAATTCGTCCGTCGGGCACCGAACCGGTGCTGAGGGTGTATGCCGAAGGACGTTCGCCGGAGATGGTCTCATCCCTATTGGGCTATGGCGAACAGGTGGCTGCTTCGGTCGCTTAATGGTTGGAATGGATAGGCTGATAACAACCATCTCCCCGTCGAGAGGCGGCCGGGGAGATGTAGAGGATATCGGTGGGAAAATATTCCGGTTGTGGAAGCCAGCCGGAAAATGTAGCCCGTGGATCTATGGTCAGGTTATACGCTGGCCGAAAGCCGCAGTCGTCGAACGATAAAAACAACCAAAACCAGTGCTGCTGCCAGGCCAAGCAAACCGGGCAAGCCGACATCATCGATGAAGCCGGTGTCTGGAAGGGCAGTTGGGGTGGGGGTTGCTATCACAGCACCTGGGGTGCCTCCTGGATCACAGCACCTGGGGTGCCTCCTGGGGTTGGCGTACCTCCGGCAACTTGTGTTAAAAAGGCAGCGACTGTGGCTGTCCGCTCAGCAGAATCGAGTTCGACATCGATTTCACCGACCACTGGCGGCGTGATGGTAGCTTGAGCAACGACCAAAGTTACTGTGGGTGTCCAGGTTGGGGGCACCATTGCTTTTTCGGTCAGGCGCATGATTTCCTGAGCAGCGATTTCGGTAGCCTGCTGGGCGATGGCCGTATTTTCGGCATTGATGCGGGCTGCTTCATCCTGAAATTGGGCGGCTAACCGGTTGCGGTTGAGCAGCACGAACACGATCAGGCCGATAATCAGGATTACAAAGATACCACCGATCAGACCAGCTACCCACAAAAATATCCGGTTGGACTTAGGCCCATTTTCTCCGCCATTGCCGGGTTCTTCCTGATACTGATATTCATCCAATGGGTTATCTTCGAAATTGCTTTTATTGTCTATGCTCATAGGTGCCTCTCCTCAAATTATTCTAGCACATCCAGATTTGCAAGGGGTATGGTTACGACCTGGCTATTTTCAAGTAGAATCTCCGCAGCGCTCACCCGTAAACCGTTGGAAAGTTTGGTTAGCCCCGGTCGAATAGCGACGATTTTGCCAATTCGTCCGGCATAGGGCATCGTGAGCACCCGGACGGTTTTGCCGTTAATAAAAATGGACGTTTCTTGCGGTGGTTGACCGAATGCAGGTAGTGGAATGACGACCTCTGGTCGATCACCACGGATCGGATCCCAACCTGCGTTGAGCGAAACATCCCGTTTATCATGGGCTTTCAATAGGTCAAAAACCAGTTGATTCAAGGGTATCTCCCCAAAGCCGTCGATTACAACGACCGGGAAAGTGACCTTGCGGGCAATTTTGAGCAGGTCAGCACTCATACTTCCCAGAATTAATCCTCGCAAGAGAAGTTCGTCGCAAGCTTGAAGGGTATCGGCTTTATTGACATGGCCTGCCACAACCACCGATCCACGCAATGTAACATCTAGATTGGCGCGGTTCAGTTCACCGAGGGGATCTTTGGCCAGGAAATGAAGCAATCCCTGGTTGATGTGTCCGTTTCCCCATAAACCCTGGATGAGGCTGCCATTTGTCTCTATAAACACACCACGTTCGGGGAGAATTTTCGTAATCGTCCCGGTAAGGCCGGCTTTCAATTCAAATTTCTCCCCAGATTTTTCGAGTAGAATCTGACCTTTTTGAATAGAAACGATGTGTGAGGTTTCTGGAGCACGAATGACTTTTGAAAGAATACCACCCGTCTGGGCGAGAATATCGCCTTTTTCAACTCTTTCACCTGGTTTACGCTCGATAAGACGATGGGCTTGATCGATACGCCGCAGCCCAAGGATCCGACGCACATCGATGAGAATGTGCGATCCTGGCAGGTCGGCTTCAGCCACAACATCCAATGCATTAACATTTTGTCCAACCCGGGCTGTGACGCGTCCTTTAGAGGGGAGCATCCTGGATCGGCTAACGAGCGTCAAAGGTAAGATATGGGTGACGGGGGCGATCATTTCATTTCCTCGACCATCAAACATGCAACATTCATGCCAGTATTAACCTCCTAGAGTAAGAATCCATTTCCTTAATAAATCTCTTCGACGGGCAGCATCGGCTGGCAGAACCAGAGGCCGGCCGCGCGTATCAATCACCGCTCCGCACGCCCCGCCGACTATCTTAAAACTGAGGGTATCCCCCTTGCGGTTCGGGTCGATGATTAATGGGCGTAAAGGTTTTAAATAAACATTGGCCGACTGCCCAGGTTGAATAGGGAGCATGGTTATCCCACCCTGGCGGACATCCAGGATGAGTTGTTCGCCTACTTCATAATCGATTTTTACCCGCAAGATGGGTGTCCCATATTTAGCGCTGCTAATGGGTGAGATAACCGTCCCCAGATTGAGATAGGCATTCGACTCGACGACCTGAACCGGAAGCAAAGTATTTACCGGGGCAACAGCGCCTAATGCGGTGGTCAACCCAAAGGGATCCAGGACGAAGGTGGTGATGCCATTGGGTTGCAGGCTGTCTAGAAGGATGAGGAAACTCTGCCCTGCTGTGGTTTGGGAGATCGACAATCCTGATGCGAGGACAGGTTCGTATCCGTTGGTAGTATTTGAGTAGCTGGAAATGTGATGATGCAGGGCGGCAATAATGATCTGGCGGGTGACAGCCTGTTCGATCACCAGGCTTTCCTGGGTGGCCGGAATGCTGCCCGGATGCAGGTATTTATGCCACAGGTAATCGCGGACATCCGCTTCCGGGATGTGAATGGGCAACCAGCGCGCAATTTCGGGAATTGAAATCATTTCGAGCGCATTTGCCATCCCATTTCCCATCCCAATCGGCAGAACCGAAAGGTCCAGGCTGCCCGCTTTTGATCCGGCGACGATTGTGCTGGCAGCGCCAATGTCGATTCCGAGCACCCCTTTTTGGGGGTTGTTGATTTGACTGAGAAAACGTATCATCCGGGCGAACGCCAGGGATGATGGTACAGGTTCAACCGAACAAATGGACGAGTAGGATTGTAACCCGCCCAACTGGCGGGTACGGATTTGGCGGGTCGCATCGGCCAAAACTTGGTGACCTGCGATGAGGTGCTCGTGATCGATCGCCGGTCGAATGTTTGGCGAGATAAGGACTTCGGTATAACGGCTTAATGTTTCTCGGACGTGTTTTGCCAAGGTAGAGTTGCCGGCATAGAGGATTTCGGGCCTCTGCTCACGCTGCACAATTTGCAGTGCAAGGCTAACTAGATCGATGATTTTTGCAACCGATCGAGTCGCGCCCTGATCCGTACCGCCAGCAATGATTAACAGGTCGGGCTGTGCCTGTAAGATGGCGTCAATTTGCATTTCGGGCTTTCGCCGGTCGTTCATGCCGATGGTGTCCAGGATCTGACAGTACGTTGACCTGGCCAGGCGTTTGGCACTTTCCACTGAGACATCTTCCAGCAAGCCGATTACGACCGTCCGGACAGCAGGCCCTGCTGAATAGGAAATAATTAGTTGATCAACGCCAACGCCGTCTTTTCGGCTGGGAATTACTAACCGCGACTCTTCGAGAAAAACATGGGCAGTAATTTCCTGCAAACCTAATAAGGCATGGTGAATGCCTTCACTAATATCAAAGAAAGGCGATTGGACTGTACTTGAGGCGCGGCTGCTGCCGACGAAACGATATTGTCCATCCACCACATCGAAGAAGAAGGCGCGGGTGTGAATGGATCCAATGTCTATTGCCAGCACAGATTCAGCATCAACGTGGGGGGTAGTCATCATAGCCTATCTAAGGGAGGAAAGATTGTAGAGCAAGACGGAGGAAGTCCAATCGTTCGATCAAGGCGGTTACTGAGGCTGCCAAAACGCCAGCATAGATTGCGCCTAAAGTAATCGCGATAAAAACCTGGCCGATTTTTGAAAGGAATTGGACAAACTTGGGGCGTGAAACAGGTTGGCCTGGTTTGGGTTTGGCGCTGAAGTGAAAATAAGCCAGGGTGGTAACCGTACCCACCAGCATGACGAAACCACCCAAGAGTTGAAGCCCCAGGTTAGCGGGACTGGTGGCGATAGTAGTGTCGAAAGGGGTGATGGCGGCATCGATCTGCCCAAAAAGTGTTCCAGTAACCGCGCCGCCGATGATCACAGCCGCCCCACTACCNACCAGAAAGGCCATCGATACATTTCCGAGGGTTGTTAAACGGGGAGAAAGTTTGAAAAGCAGCAGNANACTGAGCACAGCCGGTGCAGCCGAGAGAAGTTTTTCACCTAAAGGCGCAAATAAAAGCGGCACGANCAGTCGTGGAAATAATACCTGNGAGAGGATGAGGGTGGCAACGTANCCGGCGGATACACCAACAAAAAGGTANGAGACCATTTTAAATAAGGGGTTATCACCCAGAATATAACTGAGGACGAGTATGGTGAGAAAAAATGCAATGATGGTCCAGAANAGGTCGTTTTGCATCGTTTCAAACCTTCGTTTCTGGTTTGCGACTGTTAAGAATCTGCCGCGACCCGTAATAGAGACTGCCTGCCAGAATCAGGATGGTGATCAGGAGCATCCCAGCCTGGTAAGTATCCCAATAAGACCGGATGGTGGGGTCTGGTCTTTGGGTAAGCTGTGAATAGGAAGCACCGCCCGGCAGACCTGCCAGAAGGCCGCTGATTTGGCGACTATTAACAAAGGGTTGCAGCATCGGGGCGGATTGGGCGCTGGAAATCACTAAGAGTGGCTTTTGGGCAAGGCTGGGTCCTAGTTGTTCAATCCATCCGCGGCTGTTTTCAGCATTATCGCTGAGGAGTAGAACGGCATCAAAATCAGATAGCTGGGTGATCCCATCCAAGGCGGGATGATCCCAGGCAAATTTTCCATCCAGATCAACCGGGAGTGCTTGAGCAGGGTGGAGAGCGAGGGCTGCCATTCCGGTGGTTCCACCGGGTAAAAACCCTAAGTTGATGACCTGTTCGAGCGGAGGTGAATTAACCAAGGCGGTGGTCAATAGGTCGTTGGCTAGGGCAGGCCCGGCGGGAGCAATCGAAACGATTGCCAGGCGGGTATCGCTGACCAGCAAATCCCTCATTACCCCAGTCGATATCGTTTTCAACTCCCCCGAAAGGGCGGCCTCGTAATCGATAACCAATAAAACCTGGGCAGGGTTTTGGTCAGAAGCGCGTAAACGTTCAATTTGGGTAAAAAATTCCACCGTTTCAGGAGGGAAGATGGTGGGCAGGGTTGTCACCCGAATCCCACTTAAAAGCATGAACGCCAACAAAGCCAGAATGATGACCCCGACCACTAAACGACCGATGATTTGGGGGATGGCACTTTTTTCCTTAATGGCTGGTTTAACGCCTTTTTCCTCATTCATCAAGTTTTCTAACAAGGCTGCGTATAGGCGTTGTTTTTCTGATACTTGCAGAGTAACCGCATATATGGGCGGTTTCTTTAACCGGGTAACCACGGCATCTCCCGGTAAAATACCCTGATAGCCTGCCAATGGGCCGCTGGGCTCGAATTGCTGATCGGAATCTTTGATGGTTCCGCTCAGGGCTTCTTCATCCAAAGGACGAATAGCTTGTAACCAACCCGGAAGCTGGGCCGGTTCGAGCAAGGTTTCGGATTCTTCGGCAGCGCTCTCGTTCTCCTGAAGAACCCCCTGGGATGACTGGTCGGTGAACCAATCGGGCAGGCCAACCGATGTGAACGGTGGAATCACTTCGCCATCCTTTAGAACCGGTTCCACCTCGGAGAATATCTCAGAAAATTTATTCGGGTCGTATGTTTCTTCGGAGCTCTCTTCAATTTCAGAAGTCATTGGATGGAGTGAAGGCGATTCTTCATCGCTAACGGTTTTTGGCTGTTGCTCCGGCGGAAATGGAATCATCCAATCGTTTGCTGCAAGTTCTTCTTCGGAGGGTACTTCAGGGGGTAATGTTTTATCTTCATCGCCGGCGAACTGAGACAACCCACCAGAGGCGTTTTCATCCTCGCTTTCGGAGGTGGGGACATTACCCTCGGATGGTTCCGGGTTGCCAAAGCTGGCAAAGGTGGCTAACCAATCCGGGGCGGTTCCGTCCTCGCTTTCGGGGGGGGAGGTTTCGTCTTCGGCTTGGTTTTCACCTTCGTAGCTGGCAAATGTCGACAACCAATCAGGGACAACCTTGTCTTCTCCTTCGCTCTGTTTTGGCGAAGGCGGAGCGGGTTGTCCGGTTTCTTCTTGGCCCTTCTCGGCTTGCAAACGATCGAATGCTAATAACCAATCATCATCGCTTGATTCTTCCTCCGCATCCGATGCGTTCTTGGATTCAAAGGGACTGTCCTTCCAGAGGTCCAAATCTTCTTCAGCGGAGGTAGGTATTTCTCCTTCAGCCCCTGCTCGAGGTTGGGTTATGTCGAGCCATTCGGGGAGTTCAACCGGTTCGGAATCGGTGGGAGGGGTATCTTCTAAGGAAGGAAATCCATCCATCCAGGTAGAACCAGGAGGCTGGACGGTCGGTTCTTCATCTCCGGAAGGTTGTATATCTTTGAATTCTTTAAGCCAATCTGGTAGATCTTCCTGGTTGTTGGAATAAGGTGTCATTCCTTCCTGATCGTCCGGATCCTCATCACCGAGGTCTTCATGGGCGCGTTGTCGAATACGGCTTAACCATTCGGGGACATCATCTTCGCCATTTGGAGTTGCGGATTCGGGTGCGGATTCGTCTGGGACTTCCTGGACTTCATCGGGCGGGTTTACAGGCGAGGCGGGCAAATTTTGAAGGTAGTCCGAACCATCCGCAGATTCCTCGAACAAAGGCTGTTTGCAGGATTCGCAATAAGCCTCATCCGGCAGATTGGTTTTACCACAATGTCGACAGATCAAATCATGCATCGATTACCCACTGTAAGGACGATCTGCGCCCATCAAAATCCGCAGCCCGGTGATCAGACTGCCCAAGGCAATCCCCAATAAGATTCCGCGCGCTCCCGCAACCGGTAAAGTATTTATCGCAGCCAGTAAGCCTTTGAGGAGCGGTAAATCATGGCCAACGGTTAATAATCCGCTGCCAACGATGAGAAAGACCATGGCACTGGCGGTAAACAAAATGGCCATCCAACCCGTGCGGCGTTGGAACATGCGGATACTGGCGTAAGTTAAGGAGACTGTCAGGACCCCCATCAGGCTGGCCTCGATTGGCACCTGGATATGAGTGACGATCTTTTGAAAACCAGGATCTGAAGGCTGCAAGAGAAGGCCAGCAAAAAGGGTCAAAATAAAAGCCAATAACAGGAAAATACTGTAATAATCTCGATTGCGCGGGGTGTTTAATTTCTGCCAGTGAATACCAAGCATATTTAAGATCGCGACCAATCCTGCAACCCCCGCAAGGATCACCGCCCACGAAACGAACAATTCACGCAGTGGGATGAGGAGTGGTACCGGGAGGAAGTATCCTAACAGGACAATTACGCCGACCGAAATTGCAATGGCGGTAGAAATGGGAGCTCTCATCCGATCCCCATAAATTTCAAGACCGCACCGGTGATGATAACCACAATCACACCCCAACGTAGGACATCTTGAGTTCGCAGGCTGGCTGTATAAATACGGCCGGCATTTAAATAGGCTGGAATTGCGAATAATTCTTCGCCAATCAGGGGTTCCTGGGCAGAAGCGTAAAGGGCTGCTTGAGCTGGGAGAGAATCACTGCTTGCCAGGGTGAAGGCATTTTCGTTGTCGGCAGCCTCGACTAAGAGGGCGATTTCAGGACCGAAATTACCAACCAGGATATGAGTAGAAACATTTTCACTATCCGCGATTGGCAGTGCCCCAACGACATAGGAGAATGGGGTGATACCGGTTAGGCGACCTCGAGCCGGATCGTGTAGTTCGAGGGAATTTGCCATCCGATGGACAGCTCGAAGGGTATCTTGACTGAGGATGGCAAGAGTCCCGTCACCGCTGGTAGCAAGCGGTGGGCGGTCACTGCTGCTGCTGACCTGTGCGATTCGCTCAAGACTGGTCAACCCAACCAAACCGGCCGCATTAATGGTTTGACTTGGAATGGCTTTCCCAATGGTAAGGTGGATTCGAGTACCGTTTTCGACAGCCAATCCGATGGCCTGGCGTAAATGATCGAAGGCATGGATTGGACGCAGAAAGCGATGTGAACCCGTTTGCGGCAAGGCGAAAATAAAGATCAGCCCCGCACTGATAAGGACTAGCGCAAAAGCAAGGATAGAAACCAACATGATCGGCTTTCAGACCTCCTTTCGTAAAAAGGAGATGAAGGATTGGGAAGCACGGCTGTCCTCTAGTAAACCAGCCAAAGCCAGCCATTGCTTCGAGAGGTGTGACTGCCTGATAAAAGGTAAACCGGCGTAAAAAAATTGCGCAGTCAGGACTCGGAGGGGACCCGCGGCTTCGAGAAGTGATATTGCCAGGTCTCTTGCCCCCTTCTCCTGCAAGAAATGTGCCCAGGATGGCCAGAAAGTGCGGTCCTCTTGCATCTTATCAGTATAGCACAAATTTCCAAAAATATTTTCAAGCGGGTGTCAATATCTACATCAAACACCCAAAGATACGAATATGCGGGGGTGGTAATGGTTCGTACCCCCATATATTTGCCTGTTGCGGGCGATTAAAACGGTGTTCTGCATACTCAAATCCAGGTAAAAAGGCGATTTAATTTTGAGTAATCGTATAAAATTTTAACAATTAAAATAAAAAAAGCAACCAAATTTTACTTATCAGTTGTGTTGGTTTCGTTTTAGGAGGGTTGTGGGTTTCCCCACAAAGTGCTGCCTCCGCCGTTTGACCAATAGGTTGTCAGGGCAGCCCTCATTTCATCCAGGCCACCCCAAAAAGTAGAAATTTGGGATTGGTGTTGGGCGGCTGCTTCTATCCAAGCCTTTAGCCCGGCAGGGCTGATTGGAAAGCTTGCCTTCTGCCATCCTGGCATTATCCAATCGGATGGGTTGAGCTGGTCGCGGATCAAGTAGGGATAGTCAGCATAATAGAGCAAGGGATTTTGTAAAGTCTCGGCAGCCCGGCGGGTCAAGTGGTGATCGATGTGGCCGCCCAAGGTCAAAGGGCAAACGACTTGGGCTTCTTGAGGGATTAGGTCGGTTAGCGCTAGCCCAATCTGATCCGCTAGAGGAAATTCAAAGGTGGGCAGTGGTTGAAAAAGGTGTTCGTCTTCCTCGATGAGCGCGTCGCCGGTAATAGGGTTTCGCCGATAAATACAATCCGGAATGTTAAGGTGAAGGGCGGTTGCCCCTAATCGTTGGCATGCGGCCAGGTCTTCTGTGCGGCGTACCACCATCGGGTCTGGACCAATATCCCAACGTGCATGCAGGCTGAGTGCCAAGGTGGAAAACGGAGGGTCCGGCGGGTCACCGGCGCAGATGGTGATTATCGCTGTCCGGTTACCGGACTTTACCCGGTCGTTGATCAGACCGCCGCATGATAAAACAGCATCATCAAGGTGGGGAGAAAGGAAATACCAATCCATAGGAATCATGATATTTTACCATTCGTTAAGGTTCGTGTTACAATCTTGATAGGTGAGGTTTATTTAGGAGATGCTGTGATGAGTTTATTCGATTTTATTTTGGGTAAGCGCCCATTTCCGGCGGCTTCAAAACCAGAGATCGATCGAATGATCCATGACCTGATCCGGATTGGCGAACGAGAAGATTTTCTCTCGGAGCGTTCTGGGGGACCTTTTAACGCTCAATGCAGGAATTCGCGCGCGATCGAGATCGGAAAACGCCTTAATGAAATTGGCGGGTTTGATTTAATGGAATTTGTTCTAAAAAAAGTGCGCAAGCGATTAGGCGCTAAAATTTCCTCACACCTCTCTTACGCATGGACGGATATTGGAAAGTGGGTGCCATAATAGGATAGGATCGTGGAGGCGCATTCAGGTGCGCTTTTTCTCCATCGAGCAACCGTGTTGTTCGTGGATATCCTGATCTTTGGTGTTGAAAATCTGGCACTCGTTTTCCTATCCATTATCGGTATTGAAGGACTCTTATTGATTACATTTCAAGTCTTACCTGCGACGTTCTGAGGAATTTGATAACTTAAAGGAAAATGGAGCAAAAAGTAAATACTATGTTATCTAAATCCTGGCATACCCAGACAACCGCTGAAATTTTTGTTCAATTGGACAGCCAACCGGTTGGATTGAGCAGTATCGAGGCGGCGAATCGCTTGCAAATTTATGGTCCGAACGGGCTGAAAGCTGGCCACCGTATTTCGCCCTGGGAAATCTTGCTGGAGCAATTCAAGAATGTCCTTATTTTGATTCTGCTTGGTGCAACGGCAATTTCATTACTGCTCGGACATGGGATGGAATCCATCGTCATTACCATCATCGTGTTGTTTGCGGTGGGTTTAGGATTCATCCAGGAATACCGTGCCGAGCGGGCCATAGAAGCTTTGCGCAAGATGGCAGCCCCTACTGCCACAGTTTTACGCGAGGGGGTGGAAATTAAAATACCAGCCCGAGATTTAGTTCCAGGTGATGTAATCCTTCTCCGTACCGGTGACCGAGTACCAGCGGATGCGCGCTTGNTCGAATCGATCAATTTNCAGGCAGAGGAAGCCGCGCTCACCGGAGAATCGGTTCCAGTGGAGAAACATGTTAAGGTGTTGGAGGANGAGGANTTACCGGTAGGAGATCGCAAGAATATGATCTACGCCGGAACAGCCATTACCTATGGGCGTGGGCGAGCGCTGGTAACCGCAACTGCCATGCAGACCGAATTTGGCAAAATTGCTCAATTACTGGAATCTGTCGAAATCGGCAAAACCCCACTCCAACAAAACCTGGATAAAATCGGAACGATGTTGGCGCGGGCCGGTTTGGTGGTGGTTGCNATCATTGTCGCCTTAGGTTTGCTGCGCGGTCAACCTATTTTAGAAATGTTAATCTTTGGTATTGCCCTGGCTGTAGCGGTTGTACCTGAAGCCTTGCCGGCAGTAGTTACCATTTCTTTAGCGATCGGTGTGCAAAAAATGATCAGGCGTAATGCGCTCATCCGCCGTTTGCCTGCTGTAGAAACGTTGGGTAGTACCTCGGTTATTTGTTCGGATAAAACCGGTACACTGACAAAAGATGAAATGACGGTACAAAAAATGTATACCACCGGGGGGGTTTACCATGTTTCGGGGGCAGGATATTTTCCTGAAGGTGAGTTTTCTCTGAATGGTGGAAAGCCAATCCCCCCCACCAAAGAGCTATTATTAATGTTAACTGCCGCAGTCCTTGCTTCCGACACCAGTTTGGTGAAAGGAGGTCAGGATGGGGGCAGTGGTTGGGATATTAAAGGGGATCCAACCGAAGGTGCGTTAGTGGTTGCTGCTGCGAAAGCCGGTTTGGACAAGGATGCCCTGGATGCCGCAAACCCCCGGATCCATGAAATTCCCTTCTCTTCCGAAACCAAGCGAATGACCACCCTTCATCAGATTTCTTCGGCTCTGACCGCTTACGCCAAGGGAGCACCGGAAGTCATTTTGGATGATTGCGACTTTGTCCTAACTGAAAACGGCTGTGGGCCGTTGAATGCCGGTGGACGGGCGCAGATTTTGTTGCAGGCCCAGGAGATGGCTGGCGAAGCGCTGCGAGTGTTAGCGATTTCTATGAAGGAAAATGTAACCCTCGATACTTCTGAACGCGGGATGACATTTTTAGGGCTGGCGGGAATGAAAGACTCACCCCGCCCTGAAGCAAAAGCTGCGATTGCCAAATGCGCGGATGCCGGCATCCACGCCGTAATGATTACCGGCGATCATCCACTAACAGCCAAGGCGGTAGCAAACGAATTGGGATTGCTCCAAAAAGGGGGACGGGTTGTTACCGGCCCCGAACTGGAAGGGATGTCTGATGATCAACTTCAGCGCGAGGTAGAGAACATTAATGCCTATGCCCGCGTTTCACCTTCCCACAAATTGAGGGTGGTGACCGCCTGGCAGTCTCGCGGGCATATTGTTGCGATGACGGGTGATGGGGTAAACGACGCTCCTGCCCTAAAAAAAGCGGATATCGGGATAGCGATGGGCATAACCGGCACCGACGTGACCAAAGAGGCCGCCGCCATGACCTTAACCGACGACAATTTCGCTTCGATTGTGGCGGCCGTGGAGGAAGGTCGTGGGGTATTCGGCAACATCAAGAAATATTTAATGTTTCTGCTCTCGTCGAACATCGGTGAAATTGGCCTGATGGCAGGCTCAGCTCTCCTGGGTCTGCCACTGCCGTTAACAGCGGTGCAAATTTTGTATGTCAACCTGGCTACCGATGGTTTACCTGCTCTGGCACTAGCCTTTGACCCCCCTGGGAAAGATTTGATGAAACGCAAACCACGTAACCCTCGTACGGGTATTTTTACTCGACCGGTGGTGACTTTGATGGTAGTAGGTGGTATCTGGTCCACAATTGTCAACCTGGGGCTTTTCATCTGGGCGCAGCACATTGGCCGCTCGGTTTCAGAAGCAATGACCATGACTTTTGTTACCCTGGTGGTGATCCAATTTTTCAACGCTTATAATTTCCGGTCAGATTGGTATTCGGCCTTTTACAAACCTTTCGCCAACAAATGGTTGAACCTCTCTATTCTTTGGGAAATGTCCTTGTTGATGATGATTATCTATGTACCCTTCCTTCATAACGTGTTCGGCACATTTTTTCTGACATTGGAAGATTTGATCATCACCATCGGATTAGCTGNGACAATTTTGCCCGTTTTGGAAATGGCAAAGTGGATGATCCGGCGTGGATGGTTTGGTAAAGTCGAATAAAGAAGGTTTGCATTACTTACCACTCGATAATGATGCGATTTGGCGAGAGGTAGAGTAATTAGGCAATGAAATCAATGATCAGGTTCTTTACTTCAATCCTGGATATGGCCAATCATTAGAGTGTGGGTGGCATACCCAATGGGGATCGAATTCCCAGGTAAAAAGTTGTGAGGAGCCGGCCGGGATTTAACCATCATCCGGAAGGCATGAAGGATGGACCATCCTAAAAGGCAGGGTGCCAGTATACCGAGTTATCTTCCGGGCACACCCACTGTCCGCGGTCGAATCCGCTGATCCTTTTGGATTAGGCTTGAGGGCATTTATTACGATGGAGCGGGTAAAGCTCATCTGCCGCTAGCGGCTGTAGGACCTGGTAGCGGATAAAAAAGTTTGTGGATCTACCTGCGGTTGAAATGGCGGGATTGGTAAGAAAGCCGCCAGCGTTTAACCAACTGGCTGAATTCCATCATGTAACGTGTACGGATCGTTGCTTCAGCTTGTTGTTCGTTTTCAGGTTGTGTGATCAGTACCTGGCGAATCTCCTCAGCAATTTCTTCGGTTAACCCACTGCTACGAACAGTTTCGATCCAGCCAGTCCGTTTTTCGTCGGGCACATTTATTTTTTCGATGATCTTCATCATTTGACGTTCTTCGGTTGTCGTCTTGGGGGGCATACGGTTTACCTCCTTATGAAGGTTGGCAGGTCGTGTTTGCAGAGGGCAATCGCGATGAATTAAACCCTCACTAATGTCCGTTCGGTTGGTTCAGTTCTCACGGCTAAAGTAATTATACCGAACTAATCTATAATTATAAAACCAAAGTAGCGGTGATTATTGGTTTTCGAATAGGAGGAAAAAATGAAACCCTTCCGTAAAAATCTGGCGATTGCAGTAGATGGTGGTGGAATCCGTGGTCTGGTGGTGACCCAGGCGCTGGCAATTTTAGAAGAAAACCTGGGAGAATCTTTGCACCATATTTGCCGTTTGACAGCCGGAACGTCTACCGGGGCAATTATAGCGGCTGCTTTGGCAACGGGGATGTCCGCTGCTGAATTAAACCATTTATATATTACCCTTGGACCCCAGGTATTTCCTGAAACCTGGCGTAAAAAAGTATTCCCTCTGGCTCGATATCGCTATCCCTCCGAACCTCTGGAAACCTTGTTGAAGGCCAGCTTAGGCGAGAAAAAAATGGGCGATTTTTGGATCGGCGATAAGAAGACCGATGTTGTCATTACGGCGTTTGATCTGGTTGAAAACCGGACTCTGTTCATTAAATCCTGGAAGGACCAATACACCGATTGGCCGGTTGTTCGGGTTGTGCGGGCATCCTGTACGGTGCCAACCTATTTCCCGGTCGTGGACGGACGCTATATCGATGGCGGGGTGGGTTCCTACTCTAATCCTGCTTATCTGGCAGCTTACGAAGCCAGATATATCCTCAACTGGAATCCAGCGGAAACTACCCTGTTATCCTTAGGAACAGGCCGGGCTCCGCATCATTTTGATCCAGGGGAGGCGTTGCGTTATTGGCCTTGGCAGTGGTTGGGGCCTATGTTTGGGGCCTTTTTAAATTCAGCCGACGACCAACAAGTTCATCTGGTTGAAAATTTCTTCAAAGAGCTTGACTTTCGCCGTTTCCAGGTGGATCTACAAGAGCCGATAGAAATGGATGGCGTAAAGGATATGCATCGCCTGGTGGATTATGGTAAACAACTCGGCGGGATGATCCTGAATGACACCCTCGATCGAGCTATGCTGGGGGTACCAAAACTCCCAGCCGAAATGTGACGGTCAATCGAATCGTGCGAAAAGGCTTTCGATCCCACCAGGGTTGACATCCCAGGCTACGGGAAGGGAAATACCAACTCTATGCTTTTGGGTTAGAAAGGAAAAGCTCTCCCCCCAAGGAGCCCTCAGCCTGCCATTACAGTCACCAGGCAGCTTATGCGTGTCCTTGCCTGGTACTGAGGGGCAGAACAGATTAAATTTATCCCCATTGCAATTATTACCAACGGGGTATAAAATGAGCTTAACTATCATCCTGTATCTGACCCACAAAAAATAAAAGATTGCCCGTCCAAGAAAGTACATAGCTTTTTGGCAAACCCAGACAAAGAAGAAATTATTTGCAATCAAATAATAGTTGTCAGGAGATCTTATGCCATCTCGAAATTCAGGTAGTAAAGTAGGAATATACGTGGATGTCGCGTATATCTATAACAATGGCGGTTCGAAGATGCAGTATGACGTGATGCGTGAGTTCGCCTGCCGTGATCATGCCGAACCGGTTCGAATGAATGCATACGTGAGTTTTGATCGTGAACGGGGTGAGTGGGACGAAGTGTACCGCAAAGGTACGCAAAATTTTCATTCCGCATTGCGCGATATGGGGTACAAAGTCATCGTCAAGGAAATCCAGTGGTTTGAAGATGAAAACGGCAATCGTTATGGTAAAGCAAATGCCGATTTAGACCTGGCCGTCGATGCCCTGCTCCAATCGGCTAATCTCGACCGGGTGTTATTAGCCAGCGGGGATGGCGATTTTGTCCAGGTGGTGCGCGCTTTACAAGATAAAGGCTGCCGAGTAGAGGTGATGGGGTTGGATAATGTATCTGGAAAGCTGCGACACGAAGCAGACTTCTTTATTTCCGGATACCTAATTCCTAATCTGATCCCGGTTAGTAACCATAAAGCTGACCAGCCCAATTGGGGGGAATTGGGATCGCGGGTGCGCGGCTGGTGTTATTGGCACAGCGAACAGGGCTACGGCTTTATGCGCTATCTTAAGGAAGTTGCCCCAGGATTGTGGTTGACCGATACCCGCCATCCCGAGTCGCCTTATGCGACCGCCTTCTTTCACGATTCAAACCTGCCAGACCCGGTCCGTCCAACCGCATTGCCTGGCAGGAATTACATTTTTGAGATGGAATTGGCTAAATCTGAACGTGGTGGGGGGATTCAGGCGATTAACATCGAATTAATAAGTAAGATGTAATAAAAGGTGAGGGCGTCGAAAAAGGTGCTTTGTAAATTTAACGGCCTGGGTAAATGCAAACATGGTGGAGTTGTTCACTTTCTTGACCGCCAAAATAAAACCGAGTAGGGCGTTTTCAACACTCTCAAGGTATAATCTTACTGTTAAATTTTTAAGCAAAGGATTGAAAAGGCGTTTATGTTTTTATGTTAGAGAAGATCGCAGCATTAGAAGCGCGCTATCAAGAAATCAACAGCATGCTCGAACAGGCTGGTGAGGATTATCAGCGGGCTGTTGAATTGTCTAAAGAAAGAGCTGAATTAGAGGATATCGTTAACAAGGCTCAAGAATACCGGACGACCCTTCAGCGTATCGAAGAAGCCCGCCCGTTAGTTAATTCAGGCGATGAAGAGCTCAGTCAGCTTGCCGAACTTGATCTGGCGGAATTGCAACCCCATCTGGAGGTGCTCGAACAGGAGCTCAGGTCGTTGTTGCTGCCCAAGGACAAGCGGGACGAGCGGAACGTGATTGTCGAAATCCGGGCTGGCACCGGTGGTGATGAGGCCGGATTATTCGCGGCGGATTTGTTCCGCATGTATTCTTATTACGCTGAAAAGCGCAATTGGAAGGTCGAAATCCTTTCACAAAATGAGACCGGGATCGGCGGGTTTAAAGAAATTATTTTTTCGGTCCACGGACGAAGCGCGTATTCACGGCTGAAGTTTGAATCCGGGGTTCATCGCGTCCAACGGGTTCCGGCAACCGAAGCTTCAGGGCGGATCCATACTTCAACGGTGACTGTCGCGGTGTTAGCCGAAGTGGCAGATGTAGATGTTCATATTCCCGATGCGGATATTAAAATTGATGTGTATAAATCGGCGGGCGCTGGCGGACAGAACGTCCAAAAGAACTCGACTGCGATTCGGGTCACCCATATCCCTTCTGGGATTGTAGTCGCCTGCCAGGACGAGCGTTCGCAATTGCAGAATAAAGTGCGGGCGATGAGTATTTTACGGGCACGATTGTATGAAATCGAAGAAGCCAAACGCGTACAGGAGCTGGAAGATGCCCGTCGTGCTCAAGTCGGGAGTGGCGAGCGGGCAGAAAAAATCCGCACCTACAACTATCCACAAAATCGGATAACCGACCACCGCATCAATATGTCATCATATAATTTGCCGGCGATCATGGATGGAGAGCTGGACGAATTTATCGATGAGCTTTCCCTACGGGATGAGACCGAGCGCCTGGCTGCCCATGCGGAGTATGCCGACTGAAATCCATGCCTGGATGAGGGCAGCGAGAGAAACCCTGGGGCATCTCGACCCGAATGACAGCCTGGAATTGCAAACCCTGGTCGGATTTGTCTTGGAAAAACCGCGGTCTTGGGTGTTGGCCCATCCCGAAAGCCTTCTGAATGACTCCCAACTAAATACTCTGGAGCGGTTGCTTGGGCGATTGGTGAAAGGTGAACCACTGGCCTACCTTACCGAGCAAAAAGAGTTTTATGGGTTGGGTTTTTGGGTTAACCGCGATGTGCTGGTTCCACGCCCAGAAACCGAGTTGCTGGTTGAATTGGGGTTAAATTGGTTGCAAGCTCACCCTGGACGGCGGAAGGCTGTGGATGTTGGGACTGGCAGTGGGTGTATCGCTGCCGCCTTGGCCTATCATGTGCCCGATTTACAGGTTACNGCNGTCGATTTTTCACGACCAGCTCTGCGGGTTGCTCGTAAAAATATTAAGAGCCTGGGACTAAGCGAGAGGGTAAGGTTGGTCCAGGCTGACCTGCTGGGCGGGGTTACAGGNCNGGTCGATTTAATCTGTGCCAACTTGCCGTATATTCCAACAGGTNTATTCCAANNGTTGGCTGTTGCGGACCATGAACCTCGACTGGCTTTGGATGGCGGTAAGGATGGNCTNGTCTTGATCCAGCGCCTNATAAAGTCTGTACGACCCCACCTTAATNCGGGCGGCTTATTGCTGCTGGAAATTGAGGCNGGGCAGGGNGAACGTGTCCCGATGATTGCCCGGAAGGCACTGCCGGGGGCTGAGGTGNGCTTGATTNATGACCTTACGGGCAAAGNGCGGGTTGTGAGGGTCGAGGATCGATCCTNACTAATGTNNACAGACTGGATGNGNTNGGCCGCTTTTTCTATTTTACGATTTGG
>JGI24111J20145_1000038_pt1 | contig 28555 bp, 27 predicted proteins | sample SubbioR11Jul_8B1_FD_20145 | JGI IMG/M metagenome (IMG submission 20145)
CCTTCACGGTTTGACGTAGAGGTACCAGAAAAAATCCTTCGGAAATCCCTGCTCCAGTTCCTTCTCCCAAAGGAAATGACCTGGTTGGGTGAGGTTCCGCAGGCGTTGATCCAAAACTTTAATATTGCTTTCCTGCTCCATTTTTCCGAGCTGGTCGGATAATAATTGCAAAATCACGCGCTGGCGAACATTGTACGGNAAATCACCACGGGTAGGTTTAGGGGTTTTAGCAAGGCTGTCGAGATATTCTGACCATAACCGAAGGCGCTGCTGGAAGTCCTGGGCTACTTTTTTCTCCCAGTTTGCGCGCCATTTTTCACAAATTTTCACAAAATTGGCATTTAATTGCTGGATTATTTGGCCACTTTCTTCAGACCAACTGGCTGCATTGACCTTTTTTTGACATAATAAAAGGTTTCCGGGGGTTAATTGGATACTTCCCCCTCGCAAAGATTCGCCATTGGCGCTACTCAAGGGCCAATAGAAAACTGAAGAAAGTAAATACTCCTCTAATTCACCTAGAGCCGATCGAAAAAATGCCAGGTCTGGGTTGAGGCCTTTTGCCATCCGGATGTTCTCCTAGGTGATGATTGGATTATGGGACGGGTGTCTGGATTGCCGATGTTTCTGGCCCTACCCTGGCCTCTAAGTACCAATCCAGGATTGTTTTGAACCGGTCGCTGGTGTCCAACAATGCGCCCATCCTGACCCCCTGTATTTGACGATCAAGGCCGAAGGAATAAACCGGATAATACAAGGGTAACGCCGGCAGCTCATCGGCAAAAACAACTTGAAAATTACGATATAACCGTGAACGTTCCTGAAGGTCTACTTCAATCCGTGCCTTTTCAAGATACTCACTGGCAATTTTGTGATCCCATTGAGAATAATTTTGACCCCCGGTTGCCTGAATAGTATTCCAAAACGGGTATGGATCTGGATCTGGTGAGCGGGTTAGGTTCAAATCGACCAATACGGCTTCAAAATCACGGTTAACCAGTCGTTCATTGATCAATCGGTCATACGGGACGGGCGCTAAATCGACCTGAACACCGAGGAATTCCCAATCGGCTTGGATCGATTCGGCTTGGGCACGATGCAGTTCAGTATCTGGATATAACATCGTAAATTGCAGCGCTTCTCCTTCTGCGCCTACCCGGGCACTTCCACCATCTGCAGGTAATGAATAACCTGCATCAATCAAGTATTGTTGGGCGCGTTCAGGGTTAAAATCCACCCGAGGCATTCCTTCAAAATATGCCCAAGTTCCAGGAAAAATCGGCCCATCCGCCAGGATTGCCTGACCGGAAAGGGTTTGATCGATCAGGTACTGGCGATTTATGCCCATATAAAGCGCGCGACGAATATCGGCATTTTGCAAAAAAGGAACTTCTGAATTTTTAAGGTTAAATAACACCAGGGTCATTTCTGGCCTACGACCAGTGAAAACTGCCAGGTCGGGTTCCGCCAGGGCTTCCTGAAGGGTGTCCAAAGAAATAGCCCCAATTCCTTGCACGCGGCCTTCCCGGAATGCCTGGAGGGCATCCTTCGAATTCGAGAAATATCTAAACACCAGTTGAGAGATGAAGGGTTGTTGGCCGTAGAAATCCTCGAAGGCGGTCAGAGATACCCCAGCAATTTGACCGTTTTCCACGATTAGCCGGTCGAACCGGTATGGGCCAGAACCAATCGGTTGGATATTAAAATCCAGGTCGATCATTTGATCCATTGTCGTACCCTCTAGAAGGTGGGAGGGAAGAATTCCAAAGGAAAGATAGTCCAAGAAAGGAGCAAAAGGTTCTGGAAGTTTAAACTGTAAGGCAGTAGGGCTTAAGCGGACAACTTCTATGCTGTCCCAAAATTGTTGCAAATCTTTGGGAACGATTTCGCCGCCTTCGCGCAACAATCCGATCGTAAAAAGAATATCATCACTGGTTACCGGCTGGCCATCATGCCACTTAGCCTCCGACTTGATTTCAAAGTTATATAAAGTCCCATCCAGTGATATTCCCCATGAATCGGCCAAATCGGGCAGCGGGAAACCACGTTCATCAAATGTGATTAACCGGCTAAACAATAACCGATTGACTTCCTGATCGACCGGATTATAAAAGTCTAAAACAGGGTTAAGCCGTTGCATTGAACCGATCAATGCCTCGGTGTAATTACCACCTTTCACCGGTTCTGGGGCTACCTGGGTAGTGGCCTCAGGTTGNTCTGANAGNAGAAGGATGGCCACCACAATACCGGTCAGGAAAATGATGATAAGTTGCCAGCGAAATTTTTTCATATGCAGGGTGCGTAAAAAGGGCGATCTCCCCTATTATACAAGCGAGTCGCCCTGTTGCCAGGGGTATATTATTACCTTATCTTATATATAACCAGGTTAGTTCCCAACCGCCACCGAAAGCATCGTGAGGGTAATGAATACAATCGCTAAACCGATGGTGATCAAGAAAATTGTTTTTTCTAAACCGCGCCGGGCAGTGAAAACCTGGCTGCTGTCAGCCCCGGTCAGTCCGCCCAGGCCAACGCCTTTACTCTGAAAGATTACGCTGGCGATCATTCCGATTGAGATTATAATTAAAGCGATATCGATGTAAGAGCCCACGTGCGTTCCTCCTAATCTTTGAACGCGTAGATTATACCTTCTTCCAGGCAGAATCGTCAACCTACTATTTTTCTATGCACGAGCTCCTTGTTAACCTCCATATGCATACCCGTTACTCGGATGGGTATGGCAATCATGCCGAAATTGCTCAGGCAGCCCTGGATGCTGGGTTGGATGTCGTCATCGTCACCGACCACAATGTACTCGTAAACGGTTTCGATGGTTACCATCGCAAAGGTGGAAAAAAGTTGTTGATGTTGGTCGGTGAAGAAGTCCATGATCAGGCCCGCTTACCGCAAAAAAGCCATCTGCTCGTCCTTGGCGCTGGGCGTGAGATGGCCACTTATGCCGCTGACCCGCAGCGCCTGGTTGACCGGATTAACCAGGCAGGGGGGATGTCGTTTATTGCTCATCCCAAGGACCCAAGCCTGCCTCTTTTCCACGAGGATGATATTTCTTGGGAAAATTGGGAGGTGAATGGTTACACTGGGATTGAATTATGGAATGGACTGAGCGAATTAAAAACCCGAATAAAAAATTGGGGCGATGCGCTGTTTTATGCTTATTTTCCTCAATACCTGGCTCATGGGCCACTGCCTGAAGTTTTGGAGCGCTGGGATAATCTTTTAGTGGAGGGCAAGCGAGTCGTTGCGATTGGCGGTTCCGATGCGCATGCCTTGGATTACAAGATCGGCCCGATTCACCGGATTATTTTCCCTTATCCATTCCATTTTCGAGCCATCAATACCCATCTGCTCGTCCCAAACCTTTTGAGTGGTGATTTAACCACAGACCGCCTGATGGTCTACCAGGCATTGCAAAAAGGTAATTGCTACATAGGATACGATTATCCTGCCTCTACCCACGGGTTTCGCTTTACTGCTCAAGGGAACACCGGAATGCTTACCATGGGCGATGAGGAAACCATTTCCGGGGCGGTAACGCTGCAAATTCGCTTACCGAGAAAAACAGAATGCAATTTGATTAAAGACGGCCGGGTGATCAAAACCTGGACGAATAATATGGTTTGTGCCCACATTACCAAAGAGCCGGGTGTCTACCGGGTGGAATGTTATATTCAACACCTTGGTAAACGCCGGGGTTGGATTTTTAGCAATCCGATTTACTTGCGTAAATCCAAATCTCCCCTAACTCGAAGCACGGGTTCTCAATGGTCTCGAACAACCTAACCCGCCTCTTAGCAGCCCGAAAAATTGCCTTTCAGGTGTATGACCTGCCCAAGAAAAAAATTGGTGCCCTGGAGACCGCCCACTTATTAGGCGTTTCTGCGGAGATCGTTTACAAGACGATGGTCGTATTACGCGAAAAACCTGGTAAACCCATTCTAGCGGTTGTCCCTGGGCCTAATGAAGTCGAGTTAAAGCTGCTGGCCGCTTTTGTAGGTGAAAAAAAGCTAAAACTTGCCACTCTCCATGAAGCTGAACAGTTAACCGGGCTGCAAGCTGGCGGCATTTCGCCCATAGCGCTGATCAACCGAGGGTTCCAAACGGTCCTGGATGCCGCTGCCCTTAACTTTGAGGAAATCCATGTTTCGGGTGGACAATTGGGTTTAAATATTCGCCTGCCGGTAAACGCTCTGATCCAATTGACCAACGCCGGTATTGGGTCAATAAGTAAAGGTAAAATTCTAAACAGCGGCTAGATTCAACCCTTGATGACAACGAGCGGGTGTAAGCGGGCAACTTTTCGGGCAATACCGGCCCGACTGACGGTTTCAACCACCTCATCCACATCTTTGTAGGCGCGCGGCGCTTCTTCGGCTAACCCGGGCAACGATCCTGCTCTTAAATGAATCCCCTTTTTTTCAAGCTCGGCGCGCAGCCGGTCGCCTCGAATTTCGCGTTTGGCTTGGCTGCGGCTCATTACCCGTCCGGCTCCATGACAGCTGGAACCCCAGGAACGCTGCATACTCGCCTCCGTCCCGACCAATACCCACGAAGCTGTTCCCATACTCCCGGGTACTAAAACCGGCTGCCCAATCGAGCGAAACGCATCCGGAATTTCCAGAGATCCCGGACCAAATGCGCGGGTTGCCCCCTTGCGGTGAACACATACTTTCACCTTTTTACCATCTATCATGTGGGTTTCAATTTTTCCCATATTATGGGCGATATCATACACCTGGTGTAATTGCCATCGTTTTGTCCTACCGGCCAGAGCTTCTTCAAATGCTTGCCGGGCAGCATGAGCCAGCAGTTGGCGATTGCAGAAGGCGTAATTAGCTGCTGCGCGCATGGCTCCCAGGTAATTCTGTCCTTCTGGACTGTTGAGAGGTGCGCACACCAATTCTCGATCGGGCAGCCGGATGCCATAGCGGTGGACAGCCCCTTGAAATTCTTGAACGTAATCCGTGCAGATTTGGTGACCAAACCCACGCGATCCGCAGTGAATTTGCAATACCAGCATTCCCGGTTGTAAACCCATCCGGTCAGCGGCCTCACTGTCGTACACCTGGTCAACCACATCCACTTCGATAAAATGATTCCCTGCCCCCAGTGTCCCTAATTGACCCAAACCGCGTTTTTTTGCTCGTTGGCTCACCTTGGAGGGGTCCGCACCATCCAAACACCCATTTTCTTCTGTTCGGCGTATGTCTTCCTCACTGGCGAGCCCTTTTTTAAATGCCCAACCTGCCCCTAACCGGCAAACTTGATCTAGTTCAGGCTCTTTTAGTGGGTAAGTACCCCCGGTACCTACTCCGCTCGGGCAGCGGCTGTTGAGTGCATCGGCCAGGCCGCTCAGATGAGAAACAGCCTGGTCCAAAGGGATTTGCGAACCAAGAAGTCGAACGCCGCAATTGATGTCATATCCGATTGCCCCGGGAGAAATCACCCCGTTAGGATATCGGGTTGCCGCAACACCGCCAATCGGAAAACCATACCCCTGGTGCATGTCTGGCATCACGACTACCGGCGATACAACTCCCGGAAGGGTTGCCGCATTGACTGCCTGTTCAAGCGACAAATCGCCTGAAACGGCNTCCAATTGCCTTTGGGTAACGAACAGNCGGACAGACGCCTGCATATCCTTGCGATACGAGCGAGGAATTTCCCACTCAGTATCACTCAAACGTCGTAGATCTTGAATGCGGATCATGGGTTCCTCCATTTCATGCCGCCAGGGGTAGAAAAACCGCGTGTCGATAGAGGGCTATTAAATTAGCTGCCAGTCGGTTTAGACATCAAAAACAATCACTGTTTCTAACCCGGTTTTGGTAGTTCGGATGGTTAAATTGTGGAAAGTAACGGCCTTGATTTGTTTTTCTATCCTGGCAACTGGCGCTCCTTCGATTCGACCAGACAAGTACGGTGGATTGATTTGTAAATGGTATCGATCGAAAGCTCGCCCATTCGTTTCAATTTGAAACAATAGGTCGTTCAAAAAACTGACCAGAAGACTTTCATCATCAAGCGCTTTAATATGTACAACCTCGACAGTTCTTGGTGTGTCCGCCAGCCGAACCCCCATGAGGATATTCATCCCTTCGGCAGCTTGAGCCAGAAGCCCAGGAAAGTCCTCTGCCCAAACCCGCAGCGCCCAATCTGCTGTGTGGTGTATTTCTTCGTAACCGGAAAGATTCCTTATATCCATCGAACTGCCTTTATAATTATAAGGCATGAAGACAAAGTTAGATTACATTGAATCGCGGTTAGAGGCNTTAATCGAAAACCGTTTCACCTGGTTGCCCTGGCAAAACCTGCAACCACGCCTTGCCCGTCAAATCGTTGAGGCTTTACGCAGCAACATCTTTATGGATTTGGAAGATAACCAGCCTTTGCCAAATAGGATCTGTTTTTCGATGCACCCCGATAACCTGGCGGCATGGGAAACCAACCCAGACTGGTTGACATGGTTAACCCACGCGATTCAAGAAAGCATCCTCGAGGCAGGCGCTATTTTGAGGGCTCCGCCCATCCTTCAGCTCCAAAGCGACTCGTTTTTAAAAAATGATGAATTAAATGTCCAAGCCACCTTTCAAAATGATCATCTGGGCTCAACGGCCGCGATGCCAGTCCTTACAGATAGATTAGAAGCACCTCCTGAAGATGCGAAGTTTGGTGCATTTCTCATCGTACAAAGTGAGGAAGTATTTCCTCTGAACCAACCGGTGGTCAATATCGGTCGCCGTGCCGAGAACCATCTCGTTCTAGAGGATATCCGCGTTTCACGCAAGCATGCCCAAATTCGTAAAATCCAAGGGCAGTATGTTTTATTTGACTTAAAATCAACCGGTGGGACTTTCGTAAATGGCAAACGCATTTCACAATACACCTTACGTACCGGAGATGTCATTTCGCTGGCCGGCAAAACGCTAATTTTCGCGGAAGGTACAAGCGACCTGCGCAGCCATACCGGTACCTCCCCAGCTCAACCGTAATTTCTAAGCATGGAATTAGCCAAGAACCTATGAGTGGAATTGTTGTTCTAGTCCTTCGAATTTTGATGGTTGTTGTCCTGTATGCATTTCTGGCCTGGGCAATTTACACNATATGGCGTGATTTGAAGTTTCAATCCCAAATCTTAAGCCTGCACCAGGTGCCTACTTTGGAGTTAACCCCCATGGGAGAGGTAGATATTGAAGGGGTTAATTTTCAAAAACAAGAAATTTTTCTGGGTCGCGATCCAACCTGTACATACCCGATCCACAATGAAACGGTATCGTCGCGCCATGCCNGGCTTTCCTTTCACCAAAATCAATGGTGGGTNGAGGATCTTAATTCCAAAAATGGNACCTACCTGAATGATGAAAAGCTTTCTACGATTGCCATTATNGTCCCGGGTGATGAAATTCGTTGCGGTAATGCAGCTTTTCGCATCGACATTCATCCTATNACCCCCCGGGTATAATTTGCCCCTACAAAACAAATTGGAGATCAAAATGNCAGAACAACCTCTTCTCGGCGTTATTGGCGGTTCAGGGCTGTATTCGTTTTTTGGTTTGGAAGGTACCCAATCCATTGAAGTCGATACACCCTTTGGAAAACCTAGTTCTCCCGTTCTGGTTGGCAGGTTAAAAGGGAAACCCATTGCATTTATAGCCCGGCATGGAATCGGGCATACAATATCTCCATCCAATGTGAATTACCGCGCCAATATTTATGCTCTAAAAAAAATAGGCGTCCGATATGTTGTTGGGGTCAGTGCTTGTGGCTCACTGCGCCACGACTATGAACCCGGCAATTTCATCGTCCCAGACCAGGTGGTCGATTTCACTCGCGAACGCAAACGATCATTCTTTGATGAAGAGCTGGTCGCTCACGTGGGTACTGCTGACCCGTACTGCCCGGATTTTTCTGCCCGTTTAATCCAGGCAGCATCTTGCACCGGTTTTGAAATTTATAAAGGTGGTACATTTATCACCATTGAAGGACCACGGTTTTCTACTCGAGCCGAATCTCACCTCTTTCGAGCCTGGGGAATTTCGATCATCGGGATGACCGCTTCTCCCGAAGTCTTTTTGGCCCGCGAAGCCGAGTTGTGCTACGCCACCCTGGCCCATATCACCGATTACGATGTCTGGCATTTAAGCGAAGAACCGGTCAATGTTGAAATGGTCATTAAGACGTTAATCCAAAATACCGAAAAAGCCCAAAAGGTAATACAGGCGCTGATCGGGCTGCTTGATAACCCCCCTACCTGTGATTGCAGTTCTGCGCTCTCGAAGGCACTCATTACCAACCCATCTCAGATTTCTGCTGAAAGCCGCCAAAGATTAGCGCTCCTGATCGATAAATATATTTCGCTGTGAACCCGTTTTTTCCTTTTTTTGACACGCCTAAAAATACTATCGAAGGCCGCCTGCTGACCTTAGCAGCCTTGTTTCTGTTCCTCTTCAACCTTATCCTCAGCTTATCACCCGCAGTGCGCATTCAGAGCTGGAGCACCGATTACCGATGGACCCATTGGTTGGGTTATCTGATCTGGTTGACTGGATTCTCTCTGATATACCGGCGAGTAAATCGGCGCCTGCCCGACCACGATCCCTATATCTTACCGGTATGTGGATTAATGATTGGTTGGGGTCTGTTTACAATTTGGCGTTTGGATGAATATTTAGGCATGCGCCAATCACTATGGCTGCCAGTAGGGTTGGTTCTCTTTGAAGCCGGGTTGCGGATCCCTAAATTACTGAACATGCTGCGCCGCTATAAATATATCTGGCTTACTTGTGGGCTGCTCCTGATCATCTTGACCTTTATCTTCGGTCAATACCCGGGCGGAAACGGTCCTCGTTTGTGGTTAGGCTGTTGTGGTGTGTATTTTCAACCTTCCGAACCATTAAAATTATTGTTGATCATATACCTTGCAGCTTACCTGGCTGACCGTCTACCGGTCAGCTTTAACCTGGGCCAGCTTTTAACCCCTACCCTGATCCTCACTGGTGGAGCGGCCCTTCTATTAATCACCCAGCGCGATCTCGGAACCGCCTCTTTGATCATTATTCTCTACACGCTGATCATCTATACAGCCTCTGGCAAGCGGCGCATTTTAATTACCAGCGGGATTACTTTGTTAGCTGCCGGAGTTGCCGGCACGCTGGTCTTCGATGTTATCCGACTGCGGGTGGACGCCTGGTTAAACCCATGGGTGGACCCCTCTGGAAGGTCGTTTCAGATTGTCCAATCGCTCATCGCGGTTGCCTCCGGCCGGCTGATTGGGTCCGGACCTGGATTGGGCAGCCCCGGGTTTGTGCCGGTGGCGCATTCCGATTTTATCGCCGTTGCCATCGCCGAGGAATCCGGTTTATTGGGCGTAGTGGCTTTATTACTGATGATTGCCCTTTTGGCTTACCGCGGCTTCCACGTTGGCTTGCATGCACAAAATAATTTCCAGCGATACCTTGCCTCTGGGATTTCGATCTATTTTGCCGCTCAAGCGATCATGATCTTGGGGGGCAACCTACGACTTATTCCCCTTACCGGTGTAACCTTACCGTTGGTGAGTTATGGCGGCTCTTCATTGGTAACCTCGATCATTTCCATCCTTCTTTTGCTCTCCATTAAACCCAAGGAAGAATACACCCATCGCCCAAACCTGAACACCCAGCCCACCCTGGTTACTGCTGGGCTGCTTTTGGCCGGCCTGGGGGCGCTTGCGCTTTTGGCGGGTTGGTGGGCGATCGTCCGCTCCGATGATCTTTTAAGCCGGGCGGATAATTTGCGTTGGATCGTCAATAACCGGTTTGTCGAACGGGGAAGTTTGGTTGACCGCCATAACAGGCCACTGGTCATTACCGAAGGCCAGGCGGGGGAATATACCCGCCGAACGCTTTATCCGATGCTGGGCAACACGCTGGGGTATGTTAATTTCCGTTATGGCCGCGCTGGATTGGAATCGTCGCTTGATCCGTATCTGTCCGGAAGGCAAGGCAGCCCGACGACCGATATTTGGCTCGCGAATTTAATATACTCCCAAACACCGCCCGGACTGAATGTCCGCCTTAGCCTCGATTTAGAGCTGCAAAAAAAGGTTGATCAACTGCTCGAAAACCGCACCGGTGCTTTGGTTCTCCTCAATGCGGAAACCGGTGAAATATTGACCATGGTGTCTCATCCATATTTTGATCCTAACTTGATCGATGAAGAATGGGAAAGTTGGAATACCGATCCACGGGCGGTCATGCTCAATCGTGCTACCCAAGGTGTGTATTCCCCAGGAACCGCGCTCGCGCCTTTTCTGTTTGCCCATGTAAAAAGCCAAACAGGGTTGCCCGCTTTTCCATCCGTTCTCCCCCTCCAGGTCGAAGGTCAAACCCTCACTTGTTCACTACCGCCCGATTCGCCTCTCTCTTGGGAAACTGCCATTATGGCTGGCTGCCCCGGACCCATCGCAGAACTTAGTCAAAGGATTACACCCGATCAGTTGCTGGATTTGTTCCGCAGCCTTGGGTTTTATTCCATCCCAAATATCCATTTGCCTGTTGCCCGAACATCTCCCGATTCGGTCATTAACGATGTCCTCCTCGCCAGCCTCGGACGTTCGGACCTCACTGTTTCCCCCTTACAAATGGCCCTGGCGGCTTCTGCTTTGAGTCATCGGGGAATCCGCCCATCTCCCCGGTTAGCAAATTCGATCGATACTCCTCACCAGGGGTGGGTCATCATCCCCGCCGATGCAGCTACACCGGCTTTGAATTATCCTGATCTTGAAGAGACTGTTAATAACCTTGCCTCCGCGGATTTGCCAGCCTGGCAAACCGTTGGGCTAGCCGGATCCGGTGGGCAACAGGTAACCTGGTTTATCGGTGGAACATTACCAAATTGGGCCGGTACACCCCTGGCTCTGGCATTGGTTCTTGAGGAAAACAATGCTTATCTGGCTCAATCGATTGGGCAGGCTGTACTTCGAGCTGCCCTGTACCCCGCATCTTCCGCATTAAGCTATACGGCTTTCCGATAAAGGTTTTTAGGGTGAATGATTTCTGTTGTTTTCAGGATTATTTAGATAATAAACTTCGCAAAGCAAGCTCTAGATCAACGAATCGAAAGTTATACCCGGCCTCCAGCAACCGCCTGGGGATTGCCCGCTGTCCATCCAGGACCAGGTTGCTCATTTCACCAAGCACCAGCTTNAGGGCAAATGCCGGAACAGGGATCCAATAGGGNCGTCGAATGACTTTTCCCAATGTTTTTCCAAATTGGGCATTGGTGGCGGGTTCGGGTGACATAAGATTGTAAGCACCGTGGGCAAGCTCGTTTTTAATTAAAAAAAGCATCGCGTCAATCTGGTCAGTGATGTGGATCCAGGGCAACCATTGCTTGCCGCTGCCCAAAGGTCCGCCGCCGAAAAGGTGGAATTGGAGCAGGAATTTGTTGAGGATTTCACTTCCAGCGGCTAGGACAACCCCGGATCGAATCGCAATTCGCCGTACACCCAACTCTTCAACCAGCCTGGTAGAATCCTCCCATTGAACACACACCTGCGCCATAAAATCATCACCAGGAGGTTGGTTTTCATCCAGTTTTTTATCGCCGGTTGTACCGTAATAACCAACCGCTGAAGCCTGTAATAATACTCCAGGCTTGTGATTGGCAGCCTGGACTGCGGCGGTAATAGCCTGACCTGCCATAGTACGCGAATTTAAAATAAGTGCTTTCCGTGCTGGAGTCCATCGGCTTTTGCCCAGGTTTTCACCCACCAGGTTGACAATTGCATCCGCTTCCTCCACCAGGTGTTGCCAACCATCGGGTGTGCACCCATCCCACCTTGCTGCCTGAGCTCGGGTAGGCAGCCTTTTCCGAGAGGAACCACGGCTGAGGATCGATACCTGATGTCCCTCGTTGAGCAATTTTTCTGCCAGCGCTGTACCGATTAAACCAGACCCACCGGCTATAATCACCCTCATTTATAATTCCTTTGTATCCAGACCCTTAATTTAAATACGACTTAATTTTATCATAGCATCTCTTCGAAAACTTTCATCCTTAAGAGACAGGTTCGATCGATGGGGGTGCGGGTTTGATAACCCTCCCCAAATTCACACCTAATTCAATTCAAAACGATTATTTCAACGCACTCTTGTTTTACCGGTTGTCATTAGCTCGTGCTATAATCCACTTTGTGAGTGTAAACATGGCAGAAAATGTGCTTGTTTTGAATGCGAACTTTGAGCCAATCCATGTATGCGATCTTCGACGGGCTGTTGGGCTTATCATTACGGATAGAGCCTCGTTAGTGGTTAATGGGCGGGGTTATATTCAAACCATTCAGGTGGTATTTCCACGGCCTTCGATCATTCGTTTACAGCATATGGTCCACCGACCCCGCCCAAGAGTTAAGTTGAACCGCCGGGAGATCTACCGGCGCGATAACTATACCTGCCAATATTGTGGGAATCGATCCACCGACCTGACGATCGACCATATTATCCCCCGCCATTTAGGCGGCCCGCATGTTTGGTCCAACGTCATAACCGCCTGTGCCCAGTGTAACCACCGTAAAGGTGGGCGTAACCTAACGGAAGCGAAAATGAACCCCCTCCGCCCACCGTCTGAACCGGCGGCATCCGCGCTGTATATTTATGGGCGGCATCTTAACGAGTACTCCGAGTGGGAACCATTCCTTAGTGGTTGGTAATTTGTAAAATTAGGTAAATTCAATTTCCATAAGATCTTCGGCAACGATGACTTCGCCGGTAAAGACCCCCTGAGCGTCTCGAACCAACTGTTCTGGTTTTGGATGAGCGGGATAATGGATTAAATACAGCCTGGCCGCTTGTGCCTGCTCGGCAATTTTTCCGGCTTGTTGGGCAGAGGAATGCCCTAGGGTTGCCCCGGTTGCTTCGTGGATTAATGCGTCCACGCCCTTGGCCAACCGGGCTACCGCGTTGCACGGTTGGGTATCGCTGGAATAGGCAGCGCTACGACCTGAAAGCGGAAATTCTATCCGAAGACCCAGGGTCGGTAATAAATGCTCGACAGGTGAGGAAAAAACCCGAATATCCGCCGCGGAAATCAATAGGGCGAGTTCGTCCTCTGGTTGGGTAATAAATTCAACCGGAAAAAAATTGGGCCAGGTTCGCCAATCATACAAATCCATCATCTTTTTTATACGAGAAATCGTATGCTCCACACCGAAAATCCGCAGGGGCCTCTTACGCCCCATTAACCACATACCCATCAAGAGGGAAGGCGCGCCTGAAACATGGTCGGGGTGAAAATGGGTAAAGATGATTTCGCTGATCTGATCCAAATCGATTTTCGCTTTGCGTAACTGCACTACCGGATTGGTCGCGCAGTCCACCAGGATCACNCTTTCATTTATTTGGATACAGAGATGGGTATTTTCGTGCTTTTCGACTGGTATGGCATTACCTGTGCCTAAGATAACGATTTTCCCCATGAAACCCTCCTGTTAGATTTGATTACTTCGTGAAACACCTAATAAACACGCAAATCTGAAAAGAAAAGACAGCTTTCGGGGAGTCGCTCTGAACCCTAGCGCAAGAACATCATCGCAATTCGTGGAGTGATCCATGCCTCGATAAAGGCGGCGATCAACAACAAGGGAAGGACANATCCGACCATCACCTTCGTCCAGACGGCCATGGAACGGATGAAGACCTCGCCGACGGTCTTTTCAGAATCGGGGGTCGCCAGCATCAACCCAATTCGTAAAACAGCCCCCGCCGAAAAGAGGATGGCCGGGATCTCGAGGATACCATGCGGCGCAAACAATCCGACAACAACACGCTCGGCAGAAAAACCGTTATTGGCTAGAATCTGAATCAGGTAGCCGGAGATGCCCATGGATGCCAAAACCGGCAGCAACCCCAATACACCAAAGGAAAAAACCCCCAAAATCATCCCTAAAATCAAAACACGGGTATTGTGCCAAAAAATCAATAAAGCCGGTCCAGGGTTGGCAAAGGGCAAGATTTCGGTTACCTGTTGCAAGCCTTCGCTCAGAGTCCCTTCTGGCAGATAGATTGGAAAAACCGCCGCCTGGAGGCTGCCAATCCGTATGGAAACGCCAGCAAATACTAAAACGACCAGGAAAACCCAACGCAATTCGATGAATGTTCGTGGCAGCGCCCGTGTATACCATTCAAACAGATTCCGGGCCCCGGCGCTAAATTCCTGCCAAAACACTTGGAAACCCCAACGCAGGTTAAGGACATCGATCTCTCGCCCAAGTAGTTCTTCCCGTAAGAAATGTGCCAGACCCACCCGAACTAATAATCCGGCCAAAACGATAAGACCCAAAATGATCCACCACAAAGACATCGTATCCCGGCCCCAAAACATAACCGCACTTTCAACCTGGATCAACAACGCCATCGGGATAACAATAAAACTTGCAAGCAAATTGGCAGCCCGCACGGATGTTGCCTGAGTGGAGACAACCACAGCCCCACTGACCATCACGACTGCTTGGGCGATCGTTAAACAAAAGATTTGGATAAGCAAATTTACTTCGGGAAGCGGCACCCGGCTGAAAGCCAGCCCAGAAAGATAGATGCCCATTCCAAGAAAACTACCCACTAAAGGGGGAACCGTAGAGGAGACCAGTTTTCCCAGGTATAACTGCCAGTCCTTTATGGGTGAGCACAGGAGCGGTTCGATACTGCCGCGTTCTTTTTCACCAACAAAGCTTTCCAGGGCAATCACCATCGAGACCGATATAGGAAAGAACCCAACGATCATCAACAAAAAGGGGATCAAGCGCTCGCCAACGATATCCGCCCCATATTCTCGGACGAAGCCCAACATTTGTTGGGCAGTAAAGTTCATTAAAAAGGGGAATAGAATGGTTAGAAAAAATATCGGAAAGATAATTCGCCAATCCCTAAACTGATCGCGAACTTCTCGTTGTGCAACAACCAACACCGGGTGCAGGCTAGCGAGCATTTGGACCTGCTCCCTTATCCTGGCCAATCGCCTGCAAATAAGCGTCTTCCAGGCTGCGCGGAATCAACTGCAAGGACACCACATTGTGATGGGTATGGATCAAATTACGCAAAAGGATCGGATTGTTGTAATAAGGGTCTTCTATCTGGAATCGCAACCAATCATCGCCGCGAGAAGTGAGGACGACCCCGGGTGGCAAATGGGTTAATTGTCCATCTGGTGAAGGTGCTGCCAGTCGGACTTCATATTCTTCCGGCCCATTAATCTGTAGTTTAATTTCCTCCGGGGAGCCGTTAAGAATGATTTGTCCCGCCCGAATGATGGCAATTTGATCTGCTAATTGCTCAGCTTCACTTAAATTGTGGGTACAAAGCACAATCGTTCGACGATTGGAGCGCAAGTGTTGGATTGCATCCCGGACCGTTCGGGCGCTCTCCGGGTCCATAGCGGATGTGGGTTCATCCAATAACAACACCGGTGGATCATGGATCAAAGCCCGCACCAAAGCTAATTTTTGACGCATCCCTTTGGAATATTCGCTTACCTTTTTNAACTTTACGGACTGCAATTCAAATTGGCTCAGGAGCATATCCATTCTTTGCAGACAGTGACTGCTATCTAACCCATACAAATCACCGAAGAATCGCAGATATTCTTGGGCGTTCATGCGCGCATACAGCCCATGATGCTCGGTCAACACCCCTACCGATGAGCGGACTTTACTGGGCTGTTCGATTACGTTATACCCGTTTACCCAGGCGAGACCTCGGGTGGGTCTCAATATGGAGGTTAACATGCGCACGATCGTCGTTTTTCCTGCCCCATTAGGGCCAAGGAGCGCTAAAACTTGCCCGGCTACGACCTCCAGGTGAACACGATCCACCGCGATGAAATCATTGAAGTGCTTGGTCAGGTTCTCGGCGGTGATCATAATAGCTTAATACTGGCTTATCCTGGCCAACCTATCCGACGATATAAGTGGTTTTCCGATTAACCTGCCTGTAGAGGTTGTGATTTTTTAGGTAAACGATGGCGCACCACCAAGTACACAGTCGCAAAGATCGCTATTGCAGCCATAATCGTTTGGTTAATGTTTACCCCGGCTAGGGGTGAGGGGTCCAGGCGCAAGAATTCGAGCAGGAACCGGCCAACTGGGTAAACAATGAGATAGACCAAAAATATATCCCCTGCCTTAAGCTGCCCAATAAACTTGCGTCCGATCCATAAAAGGAGAGCCATATTGGCAAGGTTATAGAGGGATTCATAAGCAAACAGGGGGTGATAATATGCTATGTTATAAAATTCCGGCAGGCGGAACGCCGGGTCTATGAATATCGCCCATGGCAAATCGGTTGGGGCGCCATATAACTCCTGGTTGACAAAATTTCCCCAGCGCCCAATTGCCTGGGCCAGCGCTACTCCTGGGATGGCGATATCGGCCCATACTGCAAAGCTTTGTCCCCTTTTTTTGCAGTATATGTATAAAGCGATTGCTCCACCAATTACACCACCTGGAATACCCAGGCCGCCTTTCCAGATTGCAAGCGCGTCCAGTGGGTGAGTAAGATAATACCAGGTAGTAATCCCCTGTTCGATCATCGAGGCTGGTGGTGTGAGGATATGCCAGATACGTGAACCGATGACCCCGGCAATCAGCAGGTAAGGCAGCATATCCCATACCATTTCAGAATTGATCTTGCGACGTTTGGCTTCGACGGTAGACAGCCAGGCGGCTGCCAAAGCGCCTAACATGATGATAATACCGTAAAAGTGAATTGTAAATTGACCGATTGTAATCCCTTCTCGCATGGCTAAAGGTAGATTCCTTTCATTTTGGGGTTTTTCTACTCGAGCAATTGATCAACAAATGGCTAACGCGATTATTCAAGGATATCCTTCTGGGTCCTGGCTTGATTGCGGACGATCCAAATGCGTTGCAAGGCGGTAAAATTTGCAAGCACAGCCAGGATCCCCAAGGCAATTACCGGGCGGTTCAATAACAAAAACGGGACTAAAACAATATAGCGTTCTACCCGGGTGAGTAGTCCCCCATTGGCTTTGTAATTTGCCGATTCTGCGCGTGCTTTGACATAGGAGACCAAAACAGTTCCTACAGCCGCTGCATACGCTAAAACCACAGCAACCCAATCTGCTTGTTGGGCGTAATACACCAACAAGCCCCCCAGGATCAATAGATCGGAATAGCGATCGATGACCGAATCGAGAAAACCACCAAACCGGCTCGGGGTCCCCCGTAAGCGTGCCATTGTTCCGTCCAGAGCATCAACCGGAGCCATAAGCAAGACCAATAACCCGCCCCATTCGATTTTGCCTCCGGCGAGTAAGAAGGCTGCGCAAATGTTACCCACCAGCCCGATTAATGTCATGGTATTTGGCAGAATACCACGTTTGTTCAAGTACCTGCCAACAGGGTCGAGCAAGCCATTAAATCGTAGACGGAGCATATCCGTAAAACTTACCGGCGGCTTTTTCTCAACCGATTGATTCACAACACACCTTCCAAACTGTAATCTAAATCACGCATCCAGCAGATGATACCGGCTTGGATGTATGCTATCTTACCTGCCTCAAACTGTCAAGCACAGGCATCGAACAGGCACAGGCATCGAAATTTCTGGGTTGGATTGTTTGGCACGGACTATGAATCATCCTCATCCGGTGCATCCTCTCTTTTTTCTTCATCCGGATCAATCAATACCTCGCGGTCTTTGCCGCCACCTGGCGAGGGTCCTACAATCCCCATTTCTTCCAATTCGTCTAATAGTCGGGCTGCCCGTGGGAACCCTATCCGCATCCGGCGTTGCAGCAAGGATGCACTGGCCCGCTGGGTTTTACGTACCAACTCGATCGCATCCTCTATTAAATCGTCGCCGCCCGGCTCACCCTGATCGACCAATTCTTCCCATGGCGACGCCACTTCTTTTATAGCAATTTCCCGCTGCCAAAAACCAACCACCCGGTTGACTTCCTGGTCTCGAAGCATGACTCCTTGGGACCGCAGCGGCGAACCAACTTCTGGATTTAAAAATAACATATCACCCCGGCCCAGCAAGGATTCAGCCCCGTTTACATCCAGGATCACTCGCGAATCAATCGATGAAGCCACACTGAAAGCGATCCGGGACGGGAAATTGGCTTTGATCAAACCGGTTACGACATCTGTACTCGGCCTTTGGGTCGCGATCACCAGGTGGATACCGGTAGCCCGTGCCATCTGGGCCAGGCGGACCAGACTGTGTTCGGTCTGGTCAGGCGCTGTCATCATCAGATCTGCCAGTTCGTCGATGATGATGACGATTCGCGGCAAGGGAGACTGTCCGTGGCGTTTAATTTTTCGGTTAAAAGTATCGATATCTCGGGTGTTTGCTGCTTCCAAAACCCGGTATCGTTGTTCCATTTCAACCAGCGCCCAGCGCAATACCGCCAGCATCCGATCGATTTCTGTTTCGACTTTTCCTAATAGATGCGGCAGCCCGTTAAACCGTACCAGTTCAACCATCTTAGGGTCAAGTATCGCCAGACGTAAGGTTTTCGGAGAGTTGTTCATTACCAGGCAGGTGATAATGGCTGCCAGGCACACAGATTTACCTGAACCTGTAGTCCCTGCCACAAGCAGATGGGGCATCCGGGCCAGGTCAGCAGCTACCGGTTGCCCAGAGACATCCCGCCCGAGGGCAATAGCCAGGGGAGATTCTAGACGGTGGAATTCATCGGATTCAAGAACCGACCGCAATCGGACCAGGGTGGTGTTGGTGTTGGGAACTTCGATTCCAATGTAAGAATGACCCGGAACCGGGGCTTCGATCCGCAGCCTTTCAACGGCAAGCGCTAGAGCCAGATCGCGGGAAAGCCCGGAAATTTGATTTACGCGCACCTTTTGATTGAAGGGGACACCATTTTGGCCAATCCGTTCGACAAACCCCGGTTCGACTGCAAATTGGGTAACCGTAGGGCCTACCCGATAACCAATTACTCTGGATGGTATGCTGAATTCAGCGAGTGTGGTCTCTATTTTATTGGCAATGGCCAGGATTCGTTCTTCATCAAGGCCATTGGTCTGTTCTTGCGAAAGGAAAGTAATCGGTGGGAGGTTGTCTTCTCTTTGTCCTGATACTACGGGGATGGGTATTCCGCCGGTTGGAGAGTCGGGGATGGCTGGATTCCCATCGGGTGGGTTTGCCGTTTCGGGAAGTGGTGCTTGAGCCAGCACTTCGTGACGGGGTTCTGACGCAAGCCATTTCTCCAATTGTTTTACAAGCCAACCACCTAAACCTAATATCACCCCAGCCAACCAAAGGATGAAAAGTAGAATTGCAATGGTGCTCCATGGAAGAGGCAGCAACATGCTGGTCAAGCGCGCCAGACCCCATCCAATAATGCCACCATCTAAGCCAGCTTCAGCTCGTTCCAAAGATAAACCGCCAACAATTGCAAACAGCGCCAAAAACGCAAACACAATGCTCTCGATGGCTAAAATTAGACCTAGTTTTAGGGCTGGATCTCCTCCGGTGTTGCGCCGCAAGATAAGCGCACCTCCATAACCGGTCAGGCCAACGACCATATAGCTCCCTATGCCTATCCATCTCTTTAGGAAGTCACCCCAAGGTGATATGAACGATCCAGCGGTTAAGCCAAGGAGCGCCAGGAGAGAAATCAGGCAAATTACCAATAGGCTGATACCCAGGACATCTCTTCCAAAACGTTCGAACCGAAGAAATACCCGCCCAAGCCCTTCAATGACTGCCGATAACCCCCTTTGAGGCGTTATCGCGGGTATTTTTTCCTGCTGAAAATTGGATTTCTTTTTAGCTGGTGCGCTCATTCAAGATGGACTAAGCCGAGACCCAGCCGGCGCCGTTCGACATCGATATGTAAAATTCGCAAAGACACTTTTTGCCTGATATCAAGGTAATTTTCGATTGATCTGCAACCCGGTGGCAGTTTTATCGATGAGACATGGATCAAACCCTCTACGCCATCTTCCAAACGGGCAAAAGCACCATAACGGGTCATGGATGTAATCCAACCAGGAACCACATCTCCGACCTGATAACGGGAAGCCAGGTTTTCCCACGGATTGGGATGCAAGCGCTTGATACTCAATGCAATCCGGGCACTTTCTTCGCATACATGCAAAACCAGTACCTTTATTTCGTCTTCCACCTTGAGAATGTCCGAAGGGTGCTGGACTCGTCCCCAGGATAATTCAGATACGTGAATTAACCCCTCTACCCCGCCAAGATCAACGAATACGCCGAAATCGGTTAAGTTGGTAACTTTACCAGCAAGGACCGTTCCGTTACTCAGGGTATTGAAGAGCAATTTCCGCTTTCCTTCCCCGACCAGGGCTGCCCGTTCTGAAAGGACGATCCGCTCCTGTTCCGGTTCACATTCAATGACTTTTAAGTCGATATGTCGATCGACATAACCGGTCAATATATTACGGCGCAGTTCTTCGTCCACATTATTGGGCATATCGATTAAGTGCGAAACCGGCACAAATCCCTGAATCTGGCTTCCTTGAACGAGGAGTCCTCCACGATTAAACCCATGAACTTTCAGGCAGATAATTTCATCCTGTTTAAAAAGTTTTAGAGCGAAATCCCAATCGATTGTGTTTTTTGCAAGTTGAGATACATTTTTCCATGCCGGCTCTTTTCGTTTTGTTAAAATCGATTCTTCGTCCGATAATACTGCTGCCCACCACCCTTCATCTACCGAATTATGGATACCCTCGCCCAGATTAAAAGCCACCCTCTTAGTTACCATTCAGTCCCCTCCATCCATTCTTACGGGTAATCTCCTGTGTAATCTATTGTATAACATTCATAGGTTTTTTTGCAACTCTACTACACGTCCATTTTCAGATTCCAATTCCTCAATCGCCACAGCGACTGCTTCAATGGCTACCCGTTGTTTGCGATATAAATCAGCTTCGGACATGGCCAGGCGGATTGCAATTTCACGGACTTTTTTTCCCTCAAGAAATTTCATGTCCAGAATATTATACAACACCCACTCGGCCGTGAAGCGACGTTCACCTTCAGGGCGCACCCGTTCGATTGCCTCTTTCAATAGCGACCGTAAGGCATTCGAGGCGTTTCCATCATTGTTCCGGATAGTGTCCTGGACTACTCGCAGTTTCATCAGGGGACTTTGGGTTAATTTTGGTCCGCCCCAATAGTGAGTTAAAGCATCTTTTACCCACTGAGCGATATCATTCCGATCGAAGGATACCTCTCCTTCGAAAATCCCCTTTTGGTCGTAACGGCCAGCAGCACGCAACTTTTGGATGTATTCGGCTTTGGTCGACAACTCTTCAAGGGTACGAAACACACCTTCTTGTAGACGATGGTCATTCAATGCCTGGGCAATCCGCTCTGTTAAACTCGCCAATGCCTGGAGTTGGTCTTCCTCGAAGTTTTTACCCGCGACCTTGCCAATGCCTAGGATCCCAGTTATGTGACGATCGCCGGGATCCATTGGGTCGAAAAAGGGGATGATGATATCGTCCCCCCATATGAACTTATCCATACCCTGTCCATCTTGAGTAATCAGGTGGTTCAAACCTTTTTCGACTTCATCCTGATCGAAAAAAGTTTTCCCAACTTTAACAACCAATTCCAGGCCGTTAGGGTTAAGGGCAGCCAGGTATGCCCCGGGAGATTGCAACCGGTCGCAAACCGCGGAAAGCGCCATTTCCAGGAATTGGCGCAGATCATGGCGGGTAACCAGGCGTTCTTCTAAGTTACGAAGGATATCGATCTCATCTTTATCGTTGCCATAGAGGAACCAGCGTTCGAACATCGGAAAAAATATGGTTACGAGATACTGACCCAATAAAATCATCACTGCCATCACGATCGGAGTGAGGGCATTATATTCCAAGCCGTATAAATCACCTGCTCGCCGCACAATGGTTGTTGCCCCCAGGGTAAAACTGGCTACCACAGGCCCTCGGAGGATCCACTTGACTAAACGGCTCTTTACCGTCCGGTCAGGTTGGACTACACCGAAGAATGCGACGGAATAGGCCATAATGATAACCAATCCGCCAACAAACAAGTTATTAAAAACCGACAGCGCCCAAAAGGTCAAATTGTGCCGGGCGGCGAATTCTGACCCAAAAAGCAAAAATGGAAAAGACCCCAACGCGGGTGCAATTGCGCCGACTAACAAATATCCAATCCGCCGGCGACCAGTGGCCGTAGCCGAACGGTTGTATGCGCGGATAAAGTTGTACCAGGACATCCCCATCATGGTAATGAAATAAATGATAAACAGATCGGTTAACCAGGTGGGCTCTAAACGCGGGGTGGGCGGATTTTCCACCAAGGCCTGTCCGACCAATAATCCGAGTGGGAGAGTAATCAGGAACAGAAGCGATATCCCGTAGGATAAACGAATCGCCCAGCGCCGGCGACCGCGGCTGGGTTTACCGGTGGTTGCCAGAATTGCATCCGAAAAATGCAAGTATGCGATCGGGATAAAGATGATCCCGATCCATTGGATTCTCAACCAAAAATTTAGCTGGTCAGGTTGAAGCACCACACTTGCCAATGTCTCGGCTGAAAAAACAATCACCAAACAAGCCAGGATAATTGCAAACGAACGAGCGACTCGTTCACGCAAATTAAAGGTCAACGAATACAAAAGGAGAGAAAAGGCCGTGATAGCTACCCCGGCCATCAATATTTGATTCAGAATGATTAATACGGCTAACACATCATTCCCGCGTTTCTAATCGTACGTCCTTTAATTTTAGCGTAAAAGGCGGCTAAAAAATAAAGCAATATCTTGATTGGCATAATATTGATCGTGATAACCGCTAAACTCTAGCCCGAGTTTGATAGCCATTCGAATTGCCGGATAATTCTTGGAATGCATTTCCATTACCATCCGTCGCAGTCCGCGTTGAATTGCCCAATCCTGAGAGGCGAGTACCAAGGCGCTGCCGATCCCCTGGCGGCGAAACCGTTCGGCGACGGCCATTCCTCGAATCCATACTGAACGCGCATCCAGGCGATCATCAATGCAAATATAACCTACGGGTACGCCTCCTAGAACCGCAGACAAAACTCCAGCCCCCTTATTAAGCTGATCTGTAAGAATATCCAATCCTTGCGGATTGTCGACCCTGATCGAGCGTGGTAACCGAACCTCGCGGAAATTAATCACAACCTGGGTCTCATGGATCGAGCGATCCATTTGCCAGACATATTCGCTCTTATTGTGTTGGTCGATCTCCTTAAGCATAGAAAAATCGCTCTGAATTGTGGGTCGAATTTCGATTTCAGGCATAATAAAATTCTCCTAGGGGGCGGCTATTTGGACAGCTATAACACAAGCCGGGAAAATATTGTTTACATTATCACGCACTACCAGGCGCAACAAATAGTCACCTGGAACAAGTCGGGTAGTATCCCATTGTCCACTTCCCTCGCCACCCATAGGCCCAGCAATAATAGCGGTATCACCAGCCGCAATGGGAACCCAGATATTCGAGCCGGACTGGCTGTACTCATACGTATAATAACCCAAATTGGGAACACTGACCGTTCCTTCCAGTACGACTGTCCCACGCAGGGTTTCCCCAGAAACAGGGGCACTCCATTCGATTTGCCCGATGATGCAGCCCTCCTCGATAACCTCAAACGATGAAAGTCCTTCATCGGGGGTTGGCGTTGTAAAGACAATTGGACCTAAAGTGACCGTCGGGGTCACCAGCAATTCGACCGTGGGGGTAGCTATAGTTTGCACATTTGGAAAATCTGGAAACACCACCGAGGTCATAATAAATTCGGCTGCCCCAAACAATAGGATAAAAATTAATAAGGTAATACCAGAGCTCAGCTTCCTCTGAGCACTTTCCTTTTCCATGCCGTACCCGGCCATTCGTAATTCTCCCCAAGCCAACAATACTTTCCGTATGGCTAATAGGGCAGCTCCAGCAAGGACTGCATAGATCCAGATTTCATATGCTTTTAAAAAACGGAGAACTTCTTCCATGGCTGCTACATAGTGTCCCCGAATTTGAATATTTTCCAGGGCAATAACACATCAATGCTCATCCAAGTTTTTTCAGCACACCCCGAACCAAGGTGATTAACTTTGGCCCTAAAATTTCTCCGGCTGCGAGTACTTCCTGATGTGTTGTTACCGTACTTCCATCCAGATTGGCTTTATTGGAAATCCCAGAAAAACCAAGTACACGAGTCCCGCCATGCCGGGCAACGATTACTTCAGGCACAGTGGACATCCCCACTGCATCGGCGCCAATAACTCTCAAGAATCGCAGCTCGGCTGGGGTTTCAAAGGAAGGTCCACTCAGCCAGGCATAAACACCCTCCCGCAAAAGTATGCCCTCCTCTTGGGCAACCATTCGGGAAATTTGTTGGTATTCGCGGTCATAAGGTTGGCTCATATCGGGAAAACGATCTCCAAACTCTTCGAAGTTGGGTCCCCGTAGGGGGTTTATCCCAGCCATGCCAACCAGATTGATATGGTCGCTGATCATCATCACGTCACCGGGTTGAAATTCAGGATTAATTCCGCCCGCCGCATTGGAAACGATGATGGTTTCAATACCAAGTTTTTGCATCACGCGGATAGGAAATGTCACTTTGCTGATCGGATACCCCTCATAGTAGTGCGCCCGGCCTTGCATGACCATCACCGCAACACCTTCCAAGAAGCCGTTTACCAATCGACCTGCATGTCCAAGTATCGAAGATGTTGGCCAATGAGGAATCTCTTGATAAGAAAGGATATCCGGATCGTCTACCAAACCAGCCAATCCGCCTAACCCCGAACCGAGAATGATCCCAACCTTTGGGAGAATCCTTATCGATTGTTGAATTTTGGCGCAAGTCTCATCTATTTCTTTTACGGTAATAAATTCAGCCATGCTGTTCCTCTTAAATGGGGTTCAATTTTCTGCTGTGATGGGGTGGTCGTCTTGATGTCCGAGTCAGGAATCCGGATGGCACTCTAATGGCACCCAAATGGGTATAGGGACTCATCGAAGCCTGGAATTGAAAAGCGGAAAAAACCCCCGGCCGGGCGAAGGTTGTCTTTATCCAGCAGCCGCTCATTAATATTTGAGGTTATTCCAATTACTCATGATCCATCATTGACAAAGTGATTATAACAGAATCCCTTTAAGCCTTGGGGGATTGCTGCGCAGCAACCTATTTAGTTTTGGGCCGGAAGGTTCAATCAGCCAGAGAAGGAGGGAGGGCCACCAATAAACACAGGCCGGTTTCCTAAAATGGATGTTAGTGTTCATCAGCATCCAACCAATTTTTCAAGCGAACAAAAATGAGGTTTTTACTTTCCGACCAAGACCGAAGTAGGGTTGACCCTGCGCAATGGGTGAGCTTGGAGTCTGTACCTGGGTGTACATTGGGGCACCCAAGCTGATCCAAGCGGGCGGCTGGTCGTCTTTCAAAAATGGGTGGTCAAACCGGAACCCAGGGCGAGAAGGAGGATACACAGGAGGGATTACCACAGTCTCGTAGGGAATTGCGACCTGGTATTAACCAGAAAAATTCGGACAAGGCATCGACCTGTCAGACCAACCGATAAACCTGTCCAAGAAACGGTGTGGGAACCCGATCGAATCCCTCTTGCTTGTCGAACATAAAACGGTTAACCAGAAGGCTGCAAAAGAAAGATTTAACGATCCTTTACCGGCTGACGGATCAGTTTTTCGAAGGTTGAGATGGTCTTCAAGACCGCTTCATCGTCGATCCAATAATGCAACGCTAACCGAAGGGTAAACTCATCTATTACCCCAACGAGGATACCTTCGAGGCGAAGGCTGGCAGCCGCATCCCCGGCGGTTAAATTTAAATCTGGCTTGATGGACACAAATAACAGGTTGCTGGCCGGTATTCCATAGGTCAGATACAACCCCCCAATATTGGCCAACCCTTCGGCCAGACGTTTGGCGCGCTGGTGATCTTCGCATAGGCGGTTAACCATTTGCTCTAAAGCAACAATGCCCGCTGCTGCAAGCACCCCTGCCTGGCGCATCCCACCCCCCAATTGTTTCCGAATCCGACGAGCTTGTTTAATAAATTCGATCGAACCGCATAGAACCGATCCAACCGGTGCGCATAACCCCTTGCTCAAACAAAAAGTAATCGAATCGGCAGGGGAAGCCAGGTCGATAACAAGTTGGTTCAACGCCACGGCTGCATTGAAAATACGAGCTCCATCCAGATGGAGATGCAATCCATTTTTGTGCGCCAAATCGCCTGCCTGGCGGGTGTATTCGGAATCCAAAACCATCCCGCCACAGCGATTATGGGTATTCTCTAGAACCAAAAGGCGGGTAACCGGATGGTGGATATCAGGTTCTCGAATTGCGGCGAAAATATCTGCCAATTGGATCGTACCATCAGGTTGGTTAGGCAGAGGGTGGACAAAGATCCCACCCAATGCAGAAATTCCTCCGCCTTCGGACAAAAAGGTATGCCCCCAATTCCCCATGATCACTTCATCTCCACGCTGGCAGTAGGTCATCACCGCGATCAGGTTCCCCATTGTCCCCGAGGGAACAAATAATCCGGCTTCTTTGCCCATTTTTTCGGCAGCCATTGCTTCCAGGCGGTTGACGGTTGGGTCCTCGCCGTAAACATCATCACCAACTTCAGCCCGGTACATAGCTTCGCGCATGGCCGGAGTGGGCAAACTGACCGTGTCTGAACGCAAATCGATCCGTTCTGCCATATTTGTTACTCTCCCTTAGAATACCGCAAATTGAAAGGTCACCGCCTTAAGGATTCTAGTATTCCAGCCAGATCGGATGGAAGGGGTGCCTCGAAAAAGCTCGGTTCAGTATCACCGGGTAACAGCAGGCTGATCTTGGCCGCATGCAGGAAGTGGCGCGAGACGGTAAGGCTGGGTTTACGCCGTCCATAGATCTTATCCCCAACGACCGGACATTTAAGGAATGCCAAGTGGAGGCGAATTTGATGGGTGCGACCCGTTAGTGGATGCACTTCGAGTAAGGTGTGTTCGGCAAATGTTTCGAGGGTGTAGTAATCACTGATAGCGTCTCGCCCTCGGCCTGCAGAAACAACGGCCATTTTTTTTCGTTGGTTGAGGTCGCGGGTAATTGGGGCATCGATTTTCCCCTCGGGGGTGGGTGGGTGTCCATCGACCAATGCCAGGTAGACCTTATTCACCCGCCGCTGGCGGAATTGTTCTTGCAGCCAGCGATGGGTCTGGACGTTTTTGGCGATCAAAATTAAGCCGGAAGTTTCTTTGTCGAGCCTGTGGACGATCCCGGGCCGTTGGATTTCACCCACCCCTTCAAGTTCCGGCGCATGTGCCAGGGCGGCATGCGCCAAGGTGGCGGATGTGTGTCCGGGGGAAGGATGGATGACCATTCCGGCGGGTTTGTTGATGATCAGCATCTCTTGGCTTTCAAAGATCACATCGAGCGGGATGGGTTCTGGTGTCATTTCATCCAGACTGGCCGCCGGTAATTGGATATACAACCGGGTGCCTGGTTCCACCAGGTATCCAGTTTTGTTTATGACCTGATCGTCAATCAAAACTGCTCCGTTTTTAATCAGGCTTTGCAGGCGGGTACGAGAATACTCCGGCAAATAAGAAACGAGCACTTTGTCTAAGCGTTCAACCCTGGCATCCGTATAGTTAAAGGTTACCCTTTGCTCACTCATTCGCTTGGCTAAATTCAGCAGGCTGGTTATTCCCCTCGCTATTTTTCTGCAAGGCTTTTTCTTTTCGTTCACGCCGGTCTTGCTGCCAGACGCCAAAGATAAGCACGAACACACCCACGGTAATGCTGGAATCAGCCACATTGAAAACCGGAAAACTTCCTACCGAGACAAAATCAGTCACATGCCCAAGGGTTACCCGGTCAATCAGGTTGCCAACTGCCCCACCCAATTGCAATCCCATTGCCAATCGTAAAGCCCAGTCATCAACGGGTACGTGATGATAATAATAAATAATTGCGATCGCAACCAAAAATGCCAGGACCGCAAAAATCTCACCGCCATTCTGAAACAACCCGAAGGCAATCCCGCGGTTATACCAATGGACAATCCGGGCATAAGGTTCCATCCAGGACCAGGGCATCCAGGTTTCACCGATACTGAGATTTTGGCGGATGATCCATTTGGTAATTTGATCGATAACAATAATCGTTCCTGATAGGCCTCCCAGAAACAAATAACTATGGGTTTTCTTCTTCAACAAATCCCTCCGTTCTTAACGTCCATCAATTGTACCCCAAACTGTTTTGATTCCACTGCAAAAAGTCCTTATCGATCAGAAGGCAGCAAAACTAGGTGGGAGGATTGAAGCCACATCCCCATCCAAAACCAATATTCCAAATATGGAATTTTATCGGGATACCCTGTTGCAGGATCATCATTTTCCCCACCCCTCGAATGTGGGTAACCTTGTCCGAATTTCATCCTATTTCAACCTCGTCAAAAGCACAATGCCAGCTTGACAACCTATTTAACCGCTCGTATACTCCCAATGGTCATGACTGATCCAAACATCCGTG
>JGI24111J20145_1000040_pt1 | contig 28488 bp, 22 predicted proteins | sample SubbioR11Jul_8B1_FD_20145 | JGI IMG/M metagenome (IMG submission 20145)
TGGATTCGTTGTAAACACCGCGGGCGCGAATATAAACGGCGGTGCCACCCTTGAAGGTATTGCCCGTGATGGTCGCGCCGCTGACCGGGTGTTCGAACCAGGGCACGACCGGTACAGTCCCTGAAAATGAAATTACTGCCCATGCGGAATCCTCGAAGGTATTCCCATGAATAATACGATCTTGCGTGGGGCCACTAAACCCCGCCCCGGAAGCGATATCCAGGGTACTGCCTTGGGCGAAGTGGTTGCTGCGGATGGTGTACGATTTTACATACGACTCACTTACCCCTTGGTTGAAGCGCCAGTCATTGAGGTACACCGAGCCATCAGGGTCGTCAATGACGCTGGCTTCCAAGGTGAAGTCGTCACCGATCACTTCGATGGTTTTGTTAAGGCCGGTTATATTATGGAGGATGCGCAGCCCGCGCATGGTTACCCGGTCGCCCTCGACGAATATCCCGCTTGGACCAAAATTATTGGTCGCATTGGTCGTGATTTGGGCAGCAACAACTTCATAAGCGCTGATGGGAACGCCATTGTCGTCAACTCCCTGAACGGTTAGACCAGGTTTACTGACCGGAAAGAATAACCCGAATTGGTACGGGCCGGTGTCGTTGAAAAGGCGCCGGTTGGATGCGGTTTCAAGGTAACTACCCGGGTAGACTCGGATCGTATCATTGGGGTTAGAAGCGTCGATCGCCGCTTGAATCTTCATACCTGACATGACAAACAATAGATCCGGCTGCTGAACGGAGCGAACGTAACTTTGTTCACTGGGGGGGATGACGATGGCGGATGCTACGGCTGCTTGCAGGCTGGTTCGGTACCAGGTGAAGGCAGGGTGTGCGTGGTTGCCGATTGTGTAGTCGTAACCTTCAAAGGTTAAACGGGTGGCCGGGTAAGGGGGTTCTGAAACAATATGGTTGCCCACCTGGACGTAAATGGGATTGGGCTCCGCAAGGTTGTTGCTGCCAATCAGACGAATATTGTCGCTGCCGCCTGGGAAGAATTCCCCTCTGGTAAAAACTGTTAAACCGCCCCAGGCGTTTCCGCTGGTTGTTAAATCGGTAATAACCGCATTGCGGCTGTCGGTAAACGCCAATCCAACACCCCTGGGCGAACCGGTTGCCTCGACGTTGGTGATGGTTATACCGGTAACACCATTAAAATCGATGTTTGAGCGGCCTGAGGATCTAACGGTCACATCGGTAATGGAAACGTCATTGCCGCCTTCAATTTTCAAACCGTAGTAATTCGCTGAAGAGCCGATAAAGGTCAACCCTCGCAAAGTAAGGCTGCTACGATCAGAATGCAGTACCCAACCAAGTATGGTACTACCATCGAAAACGACCTCACTGCGATTGTTGCCGGTTCCTTGAATGGTTAGCGTTTTTACCTTGAATGGTGACACTCTGAAGGTAAGTTCCTGGTTGGACGAAGATCGTATCGCCGTTGCCGGCAGCGTTGACTGCTGCTTGAAGTGAGTTGAAAGAACTACCCGGATTTCCACAGTCGCCTGTTGGACAAACCCACCATTCAGCCCCATGGTCGGCACCAACCGACCTTGAAATAGAAAAACACAGGATCATCAATACCAGGGCCAAGAATACCCGGATGAAGGATGTCATATATCTAATTTTCATGATTAACCCCTTATTTTGAATTTGTGTGGAAACAAAATAGCACGATCGCTGGTGGTCAAGAACTTTAAATATTTTTCATAAGCCCCCCCAAAAAAAAACCGGCTAGCTTACGGTAGCCGGTTGCACCACTGGCTCACCAGGTACTCGGTGCCCACCTCTGCGTTGATAGACGGGACCCCCCACCTTCCGCAGCCTGTACCTTGGATCTACGCCTCTTACCGAATTGGAAAATTATAATTACAGCTTATGGGTGAATAATAGAACTAATGAGATTAAGTATACTAAAAAAATACCGGGTGTCAAGGAGGTTGCTGGAGGGTGTCTGTTCGGGCCGACCTATCCTACCGAAAACCTTGATCTGATTTTATTTTAAGTTAGTAGTGTAGGTTGGGTTTTGGGGATTTTGCAGTGGGTTAATGGTTAGGGTCGTTCCCCAAAACCCAACGTTTTGTTTATGGGTCGAGTTGGGTGGTATGCGGCGGTTTGGTGTTCCGCCCCGGCGGTTGGGTGGTATGCGGGGTTTGGTGTTCCGCCCGGCTGTTGGGCGGTATGCGGCGGTTTGGTTTTCCGCCCGGCTGTTGGGTGGTATGAGGGGTTTGGTGTTCCGCCCGGCTGTTGGGCGGTATGCGGGGTTTGGTGTTCCGCCCCGGCTGTTGGGTGGTATGCGGCGGTTGGCATTCCGTCCGGCTGTTGGGTGGTATGCGGGGTTTGGTGTTCCGCCCGGCTTTCTGCGATTGATGTTACCTTAAACCCATACCACCCAACCTACTCTGGTTGATGTTACCTGAAACCTATACCACCCAACCTACTCCTGAAAAAATATCGGTTGTCAAGGAGGTTGCTGTTATCCAAATCGGATAAATTATTCTGGCCTCTTTTCCGGAATACGCACGAAGAGGGTCAATAGGGCAAGAGTTAGAATTCCCATAAGGGCCGAGGCAAGGAAGGCTGCCTGATATCCGTGCAGGTTGGCCAGCCAACCCCCGAATATGGGGGCCAGGATAGCAGTCGGTGCGATAAGCGTATTCGCCAGGCCGACATACGTGGGACGGTTTTCCTCGGTTCCAAATTCAAGACTGACGGCAATTCCGATCGACCAGAAGACTGAATTTGCCAACCCGGCAAAGATCATAATGAGAAAAAACCAGCCATAGTCAGGCGCTAACCAGGCGATTCCGGCTGCCAGGACGGCAGAAAACGCGCCAGCTTTTAATACCGGCAGGCGTCCGCGACGGTCAGCCATCCACCCAAAGGAAAAGCTGGAAATCACCTGAATAATGAAAAGCACACTGGTCATCACCCCGGCTGCGGCTTCTCCCATCCCAAGTCCTTTGACTGCATGCACGGTATAAAATGCGCTGGCCATGGTTGCGAACTGATATGAAATCCGGCTAACGATAAACCAACGAAAACCTTTATCTTGTTTTAAGATATTTTTAACATTACCCCAAAATGCGATTTGCTCCCCAGGCAGGGGTTCGATCGTGCGGGATGATTCGCGAGTCCGGTTTAAAAACAGCCATGAAATAATCATCATCAGGCTGGCGGCCAAAAAACAGATCATGAAATTATTGGGGAAAGGGACTTGCTCCAATATGACCCCAGCCAAAATAGCGCCGATTCCTGCGAGGAGGTTGGCAGCCGCTGATTGACTGCCAAAAAAGGTAGCCCGAATATGGGAAGGGATAATTTTGCCAATTAAGTTTTGCCAGGCATTGGCAGTAAACCCAGCCCCTAACCCCTGCCAAACCAGCAACAAAAAAGTCAGGATCAGCACCGTTCGCTCATTAATTCCCGGTAGAAACCAGGCTATCAAGGCTAAACCAAAAAATGGGGCTCGTTCTTGGATAGTCATCCACATGACGAATGGTTTGAAACGGCGCATACGGCTGATGGAACGGGCAGTAAGTAATTGTGGCAGATGCCAGCCGACTGCATGGATGGCGGGAACCAGCCCGATCAAAACCGCTGAAGTTGTCAAGTTGGCAATAAAGAGCGGGATAACCGTTGCGAACGAAGCAAAACCAAGCGCGAATCCAAAAAAACCGCCATCGATGAGGTTGATGGTATAGTTGTATCGCAGGTGGCGATGAGTTTTTGCCTCGATCTTCATTTAGGGACTACTTTCCATCAAAAACCCCGGAGGTGATTCCCGGGGTTTACTGGTTTTCAGCTTCGACAAGCATTCGTTTTACGAACCAGGGATCATCTTTTTAGAATTCGTCTTCCTCGTCGTCGATCCAATCATCATCCTCTTCGAGTTCTTCTTCGGCTTCTTCCCATTCTTCCAATTCTTCTTCATCCCAATCATCCTCACGATCGGCCTCAGCGGTAGGTGAATAGGTCAAACAGCCGGCATCGGGGTCGACTTCAATTAATGCTGCGCTACAATACCCCTCGTCTAGGAAGGCGCAATCGATATACCGGCAGCGAATTTTTGGCATTTGATCCTCCTAATCGTGCTTATTAATATCTTGAAGGGTAAAGCAAGCGGATTAATGCGGTTACAAATAAAACCACCATTGCGAGTGCAGAAATCACACAGAACGGACAAATCGCTTTTATAACCGCAATTTCCAAGTACGTCAAGTATATTGAGTAAAGTATTCCGGTTAATGTGATTCCAAAAAGTAAATAAGGAGAATTTTGCGAGAAAAAAGGAAATTTTCTCTCGAAGATCAATACTCCAATAATAGAAATATAAGCCAGGGCACCGAGTAAGGCGATGGGTATACCGTACATTTCGGAATACGGGCTGTTATTTACCGACCAACAATCCCCAATGCCTTGGATACAAAGGCTTTTATCGTTCGAAATTTTTATAATATAAAGGTAGATCGAAACAGCCAACCCAATCATGGCTGTAACCAGCATGGTGGTTCTCAATTTGTTTATACCCAATCTAATTTCCTCAGTTGATTCAGCAGGTTGTATCCAGCATCCATGTTTTTACTACCGTCCCAGCAGGGATTGATTTTACCCCGGCGGGAACGATCAGTAAAGCATTTGCCAGGACGAGTGAAAATAAATTGCCTGACCCTTGGTGTCCGGTCAGGCGGGCCGTGAATCCGGATGGAGTGGCTGTCAGAATGGCACGCAAATAACTTTCGCGCCCGTCGGAATGGATAGTTTCCTCCGTTACAGCCAAAACCTCCCTTGGCTGCCAATGGAGAATGCCGGATAATTTTTTTAATACCGGCCGTATAAATACTAAAAACCCAATAAAAGCGGAAACCGGGTTTCCAGGAAGACTGATCACAGGTGTATTTTGAAATGATCCAAAAGCTAATGGTTTCCCCGGGCGCATATTTACCCGCCACAATTCCAACGCTCCATTTTCTTCAAGGATTCTGCGGACATAATCGAACGCACCAACACTTACCCCAGCAGAGGTGAGGATCAAATCCACNCCAGCCTGGACAGCCNGGATGAATTTTTCTCGAATTTGCTCTTCTTGATCGGAAGCAACCCCCAGGTAAATCATTTGTGCCCCTTCACGCATCGCCAGATCTGAAAGTGTGTAACTGTTCGCATCATAAATTTTTCCCGGCTGCAATGGTTCTCCAGGGGCGAGTAATTCGTCGCCGGATGAAAATAGTCCGATGCGTGGTTTGCGGTGAACCAAAACCGTGGCGTGCCCGAGGGTTGATACCATACCGGTATCTTGCGGATGCAGGATGTGCCCGCTTTTAAGTAATACCGCCCCTGCCTGTACATCCTGACCGTGGCTGCGGATGTTATCACCAACAGATGGAAAGCGAACGACCCGCACAGTTTCCGGTAGACCGGCATTTGGGTCGCGGTAGGGAAAATCGGTTTCTTCGACTGGGACGACGCAATCGGCGCCTGGAGGTAAGGGCGCGCCTGTCATGATGCGGGCGGCTTGCCCGGATTGAAGTTCAAATTGGGGAAGAACCCCTGCTGGAATATCCCCAATTACTTTGAGGATGACCTCCTGGTTGGGTTCAGAGGTTCTATCGCTAGCCTTAAGTGCAAAGCCGTCCACACTGGAATTGTCGAAAGGCGGCAAGGCAAATCCGGCCACCAGATCTTCGCCGAGGACGCGGCCACAGGCCTGGCGGAGAGGAACGAGTTCCATTGGCAGGGGTTGAAATGCACCTAAGATTCTTTTCTGGACTTCTTCAACCGATAACAAATTTGACACACGGTGCTCCTAAGGTTGATCAGCCTGGGTTCAGGCGGTGGGCTTCCAAAACATTGGGTAAATTTTCAATGCGCGTTAATACCCGGCTGAGTTGGGAAATGTCTCCAACTTCGAGGACCATATTAATGGTCGCCATATTATGGGAAAATTTGATATCGATATCGATCAAATTGACTTCTTCGTTACCAAGAATAATGGAAATGTCATTCATTAATCCCTGGCGGTCGTAGGCCTTGACCGCAACAGCGACCGGATACGTTTGGTGGGGTTCTCCCCAGGTAACTTTGATCACTCGTTCGCGTTCTTTCAACCTGAGCATATTGGGACAATCCTGGCGATGAATGGTGGCGCCGCGCCCGCGGGTGATGTAACCGATGATCTCGTCCCCAGGCGCAGGATTGCAGCAGCGGGCAATATTGGTTAACAACCCTTTCAAACCGAGTACTGAAATGCCATTACCAGAAGGTTTGGATTCTCGGGGTTGCTGAATAGCTAAAAGGGGGTCTTTGCGGGTATGGGTATCGCTAAGTTTGTTGATAACCCTACCCAAACCCAAATCACCACACCCGATTGCCACATAAAAATCTTCCGGGTTTTTATAGTCGAAATCTTGGGCGAGTTTATCGATATCAACTTCCATGATGCCAAGGCGGCGGAGATCTTTTTCTAATATTGCCTTGCCCTGGACCAGGTTCTGCTCTCGGTCCTGGCGCTTGAACCAGGCTCGAACCTTGGAGCGAGCGCGTTGAGTTTTGACAAGGCCTAAGGATATATTGAGCCAATCGCGGCTTGGCCCACCTTGCTTAGCTGTCAGAATTTCGACCTGATCACCAGTATGAAGTGTATAGTCGAGGGTGACCAACTTGCCGTTGACCTTGGCCCCCCGGCAACGGTTGCCGATTTCAGTGTGAACGTGAAAGGCAAAATCGATGGGAGTGGAACCAGCAGGAAGGTCAATGATGTCACCCCGAGGTGTAAAAACGTAGACTCGGTCCTGGAAGACATCGCTTTTCATCCCATCGACAAATTCCTGGGCATCCTCGATTTCCTGGCGCCATTCCATAATTTTACGCAGCCAATTGATCCGTTGTTCGTACATTTGATCGCGAGGGCCGCGTTCTTTGTATCGCCAATGGGCGGCGATCCCAAATTCCGCATTCTGGTGCATTTCCAAGGTTCGGATCTGCACTTCAAGTGGTTTGCCGTCTTCATAAATTACCGCGGTATGCAACGATTGGTAGAAATTGTCTTTAGGAGAGGCGATGTAGTCGTCAAATTCCTGGGGAATCGGACGCCAATTGGTGTGGATAACCCCCAAGGCAGCATAACAAGCGGGAATATCGTTGACAATGCAGCGCACAGCCCGCAAATCGCGCACCATTTCGAATGGTTTGCCCTTTTCAGCCATTTTTTTGTAGATCGAAAATATGTGCTTGGGGCGTCCATTGATCTCTGCCGTTATTCCATTTTCTAGAAGGATCTTTTGGAGATTACTAATTATGGATATGACCATGCGTTCACGATCCTGACGACGTTCGGCCAGATGTTCAGCGATTTCGCGGTATTTTTCAGGATTTACATAACGAAAGGCAAGGTCTTCCATCTCCCATTTAATTTGCCAGATTCCAAGGCGGTTGGCGAGTGGGGCAAATATATCTAAGCTTTCTTGGGCAATTCGACGGCGTTTTTCCTCGGGTATATAACCAAGGGTGCGCATATTATGCAGCCGATCAGCGAGTTTGATCAGCACTACTCGAATGTCATCGCCCATCGCCAAAAAAACTTTGCGTAAAGTTTCATTTGCCAGGTCACGGCGGCGGGTGCGTGGGTATTGGGTAATTCCCTCGTCAAGATCATCCTCGTCTGGATGGGTGGAAAACCGCTGTTGATCCCCTCGGGAAACACGCGGCAAGTTGGTTAATTTGGTTACACCATCCACCAGGCGGCCGACTTCATCGCCAAATTCTCGGCGAATATCGATCAGGGTAATTTGGGTATCTTCGACTGTATCGTGCAACAGCCCTGCAACCACAATCGTGGGTGGGACCTGCATTTCGGCTAGAATGGCAGCTACAGCCAAGCAATGACTAACGTATGGTTCACCGGAAGCGCGTTTTTGGTTTATGTGGGCAGCCTCTGCAAACTGATACGCGCGGAGAATGATTTCACGGTCAACCACCGTATAATTCTGTGGAAGGGATTCCATTAAACTATCGATTTTCAAGGGATCCCACTATTTGCTGACTGCGTTTTCACCACTTTTTTCATTTGATTGCTAAGTATACCTTTGTTCTATACCGAAGCAAGGGAGTGTTGTCGTCTCAAAGGCTTGTAGAAGCTATTTCTAATAATTTTGAGAGTCGTATTTCTGACAGACTGCGAACTATTAAACTGGCATGCGACAAATCTAATCGTTGGCTGATTGAATTGGGTACGGCAACACAAAATACACCCGCACTTCGGGCAGCGCTGATGCCATGGGGCGAATCCTCGAGTGCGATCACCTCGTGGGGCAATAAACCCAGGCGCTCGAGGGTCACAAGGTATAGCTCGGGGTCTGGTTTTACGGTTGTCACATCATTTCGGGTTGTCAGGCAAGAAAAATAACCGGTCAAATCCAAACGATCAAGATGGCCCTTAACCCATTCGAAGGGTGAACTCGATGCAATGGCAATCACCAGACCCGTATTTTTTGCTGCTTCCAGGTGATCGACAATTCCAGAAAGGATGGGTTGGGATTGGATTTTATCTAAAGCACGCCGACGATATTCGGCAGTGATGGTTGCGCGGTCATAAGATTTACCGCTGCGTTCTTCAAGCAAGCTAACGGCATCGAAAGCACTCGCAACCGTACCCAAACAGACTGCCCATTCTTCGGGTTCTAGGTGAGCACCATTTTCTTGATAAATTTCCAACCAGGCGGCATATTCTGGACTTTCGGTATCCAGTATTAACCCATCGAAATCAAAAATGAGGCCTTTAATCATCAAAGGGTAACTCCTTAAAAAGAAGAAAAGTGAAGGTGCTAACAACCACCCCAAGCCAATCCATTCATTGGGAGATAGTTATAGAGGGTTATAAAATATAAAGCAGCTGAAGGGTTCGTCGAGCATCGAATCTGATTGCGATTCAGCCTGCGCTCATCCGGGCAAACCGATCCTGGTGAGTATACCAAAATGTTGAGGATAAACCCAACAAAAGCAGGTCAAAAATTAAATTCGTATTGGGTTAATTCTAATTCGTGCTGGATTTGTATCATTTCTCTTTGTAAATTGGGCGGGATAGCCACCCCATTTTTCCGGATGGTTTTTTCTATTTCAAATTCTTTTTCACCGGCTGTATAAATCCGATCTTGGCCTGGTGCTTTACGGGCTGCGCGCAGTTCACGGAGGATATCACCGGTAGTTTTTCTAAATAAATCCAAATCGGTGAAAGCTTGGATATCGATTGCCATTAAAAAATGACCCAATCCGTGAGGTTTCTGACGACCATCGGGACCAACCCCGGTGAGACCATACAGGAATGCACCGTTTTGCAAAGCCGCGGAAAGAATTTCTACGATCGTAGCCAATCCATATCCTTTGTGTCCGCCCAATAATTCACCAGCGCCACCTAATGGCAGAAGGGCGGCGGTTTCTGTGGTTAAATCGGCCAATGTTTTTGTCGGATCATGGATAAATGTGCCGTTGTTATCGATCACCCAGCCATCTGGAATAGGTTTTTCGATGCGGGCATGCACTTCGATTTTTCCACGTTGGGTAATCGATGTAGCTGCATCAAAGAGGAAGGGAAAGGGTTCATCGCTTGGTGCGCCAAAGGCGATTGGGTTCGTACCAAGCATGGGTTGGACGCCAAAGGTAGGGGCGATCGCAGGGCGAGCGTTGGTAAAGCTCATCCCGATCATTCCAGCTTCGACAGCCATAAGGGGGTAATACCCATCGATTCCAAAATGAGAACTATTGCGCACAGCTACAGAACCCATCCCGTGGTGGTGGGCTTTATCGATCGCAAGCTGCATGGATTTGTAGGCTGCCACCATGCCCATGCCATGATGGGCGTCGACCAGGGCAGTAGTTGCCGATTCGCGGACGGTTTCGAGTTGGGTTATTGGTTTCAGAATTCCGGATTTAATCCGCTCGTAATACATCTTCAGGCGGCTGATGCCGTGTGATTCAATCCCGCGTAAATCCGAAGCAATTAGAACGGCGGCGCAAATATCGGCATCATCGGCAGGAACACCGCAGGAAGTGAAAACATCACGCATAAAGCTTTCTAGTTGCACTACCGGAACGAGGACATACGGTTGTTCAGGTTTCATGGATGACCTATGTTGATTATTTTAGCATTTCTTGACCATCAAACTTACGATATGGGGAAAGGATGGTGAGAATTTCCTGATCCGATGGATCGGTTGTCCCTTGAATCAGGCGAACGATTAATTCTCCAAGACCAGGACCAAGCATAAAACCTTGACCGCACATCCCGACCGCAAGAATAAAACCTTCGACACCTTTCGCATAGCCGACAATCGGGAAGCCATCCGGGGTCATCGGATACAATCCGCGCCAGGTACGCCGGACACGAATATGTTGCAGGCGAGGCATAACCGAAATCATGCGCTGGGCGACCATTGGCAAAAAACTACTTGTCTCACGCACATCTTCGCCCCAGATAGCAGGAGAAGGTGTTATGCAAAAAATGATTTGGCCGGAATGATGCTGGTAAAAATAAAAATTTGAAGAACCTGGTAAAGGTCGAATATCAACGATCAACGGGTCTAAGAATCGGGCTACCGGTTCGGTAATGGCTGCCTCGTGAGAATCCGGGTTAACTGGTACTTCTAACCCTACCATTTGGGCGATCTGTTGGGCGGAGGAACCGGCAGCATTTACGACCCAATCTGCACCATATTCACCACGGTTGGTCTTTACCCCAGCAACCCGTCCATTGCGGGTAATGATTTCCTCAATCGTTTCGTTGAAATGAAAAACAACCCCAGCCTGGACTGCTTGGCGGTAGAATGCGTGAATAGCAAGCAAAGGGGAAGCACTGCCATCCTCTGGGGAAAATGTTCCACCGATAAGGTCGTGGGGATTAAGGTCAGGCGCAACCTCCAGCAATTGCGTTTTATCAAGCCAATCGATATTCAAACCGAATAGTTTTTGCCGATTGAGGAGTTCTTTGAGGATGCCTTCTTCGCGTTGATGATATGCCACGAAGACATACCCTCCTGGGCGCCATTCGATTTCATCGCCATAGATTTTCTTCCAGGTAGAGTAAATATCCAGACTGCGTAAACTAATCCGGATTTTGGCTGGGTCAGAATGGGTGGCTCGTATACCCCCAATCGCCCGTTTATTCGACCCTTGTCCAACGCTGGCAGCCCGGTCGATAACCAAGGTCTTGAACCCGGCTCTCGCCAGGTTAAACGAGGCTGGAGTACCAATTGAACCAGCCCCGATAATAATTACATCATAATGAGGGTTCTCAGCATGTCTCATGATGGTTCCGATGATTTTCTTTGAACTCCAGCAAATATTCCCAAAGGAACCTCAATGAAAAGCGGCCGGCGGGTATGGTCGGTAACCTCTCCAGTTGACACCTTTTCTTCCCTAAAAATTCGGTGGATCAGGTTGTTACATGTTTTAGAGCCACACGAGCCCATACCTGCTCGAGTAACCGACTTAATTTCATTGATATCACGGTAGCCCTGGCGAATCAGATCGCGAATTTCAAATGCAGTCACTCGTTCGCAGCGACATATGATCGTGTCATCCTCAATATGGGTTACGTATTCATCCAGAGGCAGCGTATCCTCATTGTCTTGGATTTCGATTCCGGCAATGCGAACAGCAAATGCCTTAGGCGCTTTCACCCTGACAATTAAGGTCCGATCGCTGTTGGCGATCGAGTTCACCGATACAACGGGTACCTGGCCGAGGTTTTCCCCTTGGATATCAACCACTTTAACTAAGTCTCCAGCAGTTATCGATGCGCGGGAAAATTCGTAAGGGATCGAGACAAAGGAGTACTCGGGATCGTTACGTGCATTGACCAACGTGATCGCCAAACCCGGACAGCCAACAACACAGAGGTTGCAGCCTTTGCATTTGTGGTTGTCACCGACATAGACTGGAATTTGGCGGATATCCTGGTTGTCGATGTGGATCAAATCCAGGGGACAAAGGGTAACACAAGGATCGCAGGGAATTTCCTGGGTGCAATGCAGAATTGGGCCAATCCCAATATTCATTTCCGGAAGCACCTCGGAAAAATTTTTGCCCGGCCTCGATTTAAGGATCTCACAGGTTGTATACCAGTCGGCGGGAACCGCCTGGGTTTCGGATCCTAGAAAGCAAGCAATTTCGAAGCCTCTGATTTTGCCTGAGAAGATGGCTGCTGAGGCTTCCGCGATTTCTTCAGCGTCCCCAGCCACGAAGGCGGGTAGACCGAATTCTTTAGCTTTGAGGTAAAGCTCATTGACAGGATCGAGCCCCACCGCGATCAGGACACTATCGCAAGTATAGGAACGCTCACTGCCAGCGATTGGCTTAAAATCCTCATTAACCTGAGCGATGGTTACTGATTCGACAACCTGGCTTCCGTTGGCGCTTAAAATAGTGTGGGATGTATGGACCGGGACACCCATTCGAACCAGTTTGTCTTTATGAACTTTATAGCCGCCGCACTCAGGCAAAGCTTCAACAAGACCAACTACCTGAATACCCGCTTGTAAAGCATGATAACCGGCGATCAATCCAACATTACCACCGCCGACGATGAACAATTTTTCTGCCGGGCGTACCAGGTCCCGATTGACCAGGGTTTGAAATGCACCAGCTCCATACACGCCGGGTAAGGAATTCCCTTTAAAAGCCAGGAATTTTTCGCGTGCTCCACATGCAATCAGGAGCGCCTTAGGTTGGATGAGGACATAGTGGTGCCCATTTTGTAACAAACCAACTTTATGATCACTAAATACTGCAACGGCGGTACTGTTCAACCAGACTTCGACAGAGGGGTATTGATTAACCTGTTCAGCCAGGCGGTCAGAAATATCGATGCCACGGGTCCCACCATAAACAGCATCGCTTGAACCAAAAAAACGGTGTGTTTGGAGGACTAATTTGCCGCCCAGACGATGTTTGTCATCCACAAGGATGACGGAAATACCTCGCCGGCCTAACTCTCCGGCTGCCGAAAGCCCAGCCGGTCCACCCCCAATGATCAAAACATCGGTTGAAATTAAGGGGACCTCTGCCATTTGCGGGGGAGAGTTTACCAATGGGAGGATCGGATTTCCATTGGATGGCTCTATTCGCATTTCAGGCTGGACGATCACCATACAGGATTTAAGCGGTTTACCATCAGCCAATACCATACATTGAGCACATTGACCATTGGCGCAAAAAATTCCTAGGGGTGATTGGTCCTTGGGATGGTGACCAAAGATCCGAATCCCATTAGCAAACAAGGCAGCGGAAATCGTCTCGCCTTGTTTGGCTTGTAGGGGTTGATTTTTCCAGTAAAAGGTAAAAGAATCTCTGGTAGGTATTTCTAAAATTGGATGTTGTTGAATACGGTATTTTTCCATAAAATAATCGATAACGAAGGTATGATTCGGTACATTTAAAAGATCGAATTGATTTTATCAAAAGATGGAGAGGGTGGACATTGTCATTAATCCCTGATTTTCCATCACGAGTGTCATGAATCTGAGGATAAATGTGTTAAAATCGGCCTGATCGTGATCAGGATATCCCTAATTTATATGCATTGGAGGGTTTGATGAAAAGAATCGCTGTGTTAACCAGCGGTGGTGATGCGCCTGGTATGAACGCTGCTATCCGCGCTGTCGTTCGGACCGGAATAGTGAGAGGATGGGAAGTTTACAGCATATACAACGGATATGAAGGCTTGATCGACGGAATTATCAAACCCATAGGCGCGCGTGAGGTTGGAGGGATCATCCACCGGGGGGGGACGATTCTTGGTAGTGCGCGGTCAGCGGAGTTTAAAACCCAAGCGGGCCAATTAAAGGCGATCCGCAACCTGAACAAAAATGGGATCGAAGGGTTGGTGGTGATCGGGGGCAATGGCTCGCAAACTGGAAATTACTTCTTGCATCAATTGGGTTTTCCTGTGGTGGGGGTCGCCTCTACGATTGATAATGATCTATATGGGTCAGATATCTGTGTTGGTGTGGATACGGCTCTTAACATTGCCTTGGAGGCTATCGATCGATTGAAAAATACAGCTACATCGCACCAACGTGCTTTTTTAATCGAAATTATGGGCCGAGATTGCGGTTACCTGGCGTTGATGGCGTCGATCGCCGGGGGTGCCGAAGCGGTTTTGATACCGGAAGTGGATGTCGAACCAGAAGTAGTAGCCCAACGATTGGCGATGGCATATGAAAAAGGAAAAGCCCATGCAATTATTGTGGTCGCTGAAGGGGCAAAGTACAATGCAACCACGCTTGAGGAGTACTTTAAAAAACATCGTGACCGGCTTTGTTTCGATTTACGGGTGACGATTCTTGGGCATGTGCAGCGTGGTGGTGACCCTGGCGCATATGACCGCATTTTGGCCAGCCGGCTTGGGGCTGGGGCTGTGGATGCGTTGGGACGGGGTGAATTTGGGGTGTTAGTAGGGATGATTAAAGGCCAAGTAACCACCACTCCCCTGGAGGATGTTGTGAATAATAAGAAACAATTGGACCTTAATTTAATTGAACTGGCAAAGTTATTAGACTAAAGCCACCCAGGTGTTTTAGCGCCAGCGCAAATAACTTTCTATGAAACCGTCCAATTTTCCGTCCAGAACAGCCTGAGTATTGCCGACCTCGAACTCGGTGCGGTGATCTTTGACCATCTGGTAAGGATGAAGCACATACGAACGGATTTGGCTGCCCCACTCGGCTTTTTGATATTCGCCGCGAAGGTCAGACATTTGTTTTTCTTGTTCTTCTTGGCGAATGACCGCCAAACGTGCACGAAGGACTCGAAAGGCGTTATCGCGATTCTGTATTTGTGAACGTTCGTTCTGGCAAGTGACGATGATGCCGGTCGGGAGGTGGGTAAGGCGAATGGCAGTGGCGTTCTTTTGGACATTTTGCCCGCCTGCGCCAGAAGATTTATAGATGTCAATCCGTACGTCATCAGGGTTGAGGACAATCTCATCGTCGTTCTCGATTTCGGGTAAGACTTCTACTTGGGCAAATGAAGTGTGCCGCCGGTGGGCTGAATCAAAGGGCGAAAGACGTACCAACCGGTGAACCCCTTTTTCGGATTTTAAATAACCATATGCATAGCGACCGGTTACAGCAATGGTGATACTTTTAATTCCGGCTTCTTCACCCTCGGTGAAGTCCAGGATTTCGGTTTGGTATTGGTTTTGTTCACAAAATCGGAGGTACATCCGTTGCAACATGGCAGCCCAATCTTGCGAATCGGTACCACCTGCACCGGCATGGATCGCTAAGAGTGCATTACCCCGATCGTAAGGACCCGACAACAAGGTGGTTAATTCACGTTGTTCTAATTCAATATGAATAGCAGCAACCTCGGTCTCAATTTCGGAGCGCAGACTCATCTCCTCCATTTCAGCCAATTCGTGGAGGTCTTTAATCCGTTGGTTTAATTTTTCCCAACCCGCCAATTCTTCCCGTACGGTTGAGAGTTTTTTCATTAATTTTTGGGCTTTTTCGGGATCATTCCACAAGGTTTGATCCTCTGATTGTTGCTGTAAGGCAAGTAATTCTAATTTTCGGTTATCGTAGTCAAAGATGCACCAGTAATTCAGAGATTCGGCTACGAAAGTCGGAAAGTTTCTCAATTAAGTCCTGCATGGTTCCTCCAAACAAGCGAGTTTAAGCCAGAATTCCATCCACAAAAGACTCGCGGTTAAATGGCTGCAAATCATCGGGTTTTTCACCTAATCCGGCATAAAGAATGGGGACTCCTAATTCTTTTTGAATGGCGAAAGCCATCCCTCCTCGGGCAGAGGAATCGAGTTTGGCCAGGACGATGCCGGTGACATTGACAGCCTCTTTGAATGTACGCGCTTGTGCCAAAGCATTTTGACCGGTCGTAGCATCCATGACCAACCAGGTCGCATGAGGAGCGCCAGGAAGAGCTTTACCGGTTACGCGATACACTTTTTTTAATTCCTCCATCAAATTAAAGCGAGTATGGAGACGACCGGCGGTATCAACGATGACAACATCCATTTTACGGCTGATACCCGCCTGGATAGCATCGTAAGCAACCGCGCCAGGATCGGCATTAGCCTGACCAGCGATGATAGGTAGATTCAGTCGTTCGGCCCATACCTGGAGTTGATCCACGGCAGCAGCGCGGAAGGTGTCGGCAGCTGCCAAAAGCACTTTTTTACCTTGCTGATTGTATTGATGACCTAATTTAGCGATGGTGGTTGTTTTTCCGGACCCGTTTACACCGACGATCAAAATAACCGCCGGTTGGTAGGGTTCTAGATTTAGGGGTGGGGCCGGGTCGAGACGGCGGAGCAGCTCTTCACGCATCACTCCATATAAACCTTGGGCGCGTAGGATACCTTCTTGAGTGGCACGGTTTTGCATAACCGAAAGGATCTGGTGGGTGGTGCTCACTCCAAGATCAGCCTGGATTAATAGGCCTTCCAGCTCTTCCCAGGTGAATTCATCGATGTCGGTCGCCCCAAGGATATTTGCCAGCCGGCCGAAAGCGGCTTTACTCGTCCGGCTGAGGGCTTTTTTCCATTTGCTGAGGATGTCGGTCATAGCGGGTGGATTATATCACAGGCGGTCGGAAGGTTAAAAATACTTGGGTTTTACCCCAACCTCAAAGGGCACATTCAATGATCCTCGGGTTACCATGAGCGACAGTGCTTATTTTGGTTGCTTCAGGTAAAGATAAATCGCACCGTGTCAAAATCTGTTTTCGGTAGAGCCTGATTCCACGATGTGTAGCCGTGATTATTTATCTTGCATGGCTAATTGTCCGCAGCCTGCCTGAATATCAATACCGCGCCGAATGCGAACCGTGCAAGGAATACCTCGTTTCTCTAACTCGGCTTTAAACGCCTGGGCGCGTTCGCGGGAGCTGCCAGAACCCCTGTAATTTTTGGTTGGGTTGAGCGTTATGGCATTAACGTGACATATTAACCCTTTTAAGAGGCGAGCCAATTCCTGGGCAGTCTCAATCGAATCATTAACCCCCTGGATCAACGCCCATTCGAAAGTTATTCGCCGACCTGTACGAGCAACATACTCATGACAGGCTTCGATAAGTTCGCTAAGGGGATATTTCTTATTAATCGGCAGCATTGTAAGGCGCAATGGGTCATTAGCAGCATGCAGGCTGACAGCCAGGTTTACCTGGCTTTTTTCTTTAGTAAATCGGCGGATACCGGGTACCAATCCGACGGTTGAAATCGTGAAGCGGCGGGCACCCAGGTTAAAACCTTCGGGGTGGTTGAGCCGGTCGATAGCAGCTATTGTCGCGTCATAATTATGAAAAGGTTCACCCATACCCATCAGGACGATATTGGTAACCTGCTCTTCATCCTTTTTTAGTAAGCGTGCGTAATAGAGCACTTGTTCGACGATTTCCCCACTGCTCAAGTGGCCAATAAAACCCATTTGCCCGGTGGCGCAAAAAACACAGCCCATGGCGCAGCCGGACTGAGTCGAAATGCAAAGGGTGCGGCGGGACTTATAGCGCATCAAAACAGCTTCTACGGTTTTATGATTGGAGGAATGGAATAAGGTTTTGGTCGTTTCACCATCCGAGGAATAGAGTGTTTGCTGAGGTTGAAGGTTGGCAAAGGAAAATTCTATACCCATTCGATCACGCAGATTTTTAGGCAGCGAAGTAAATTGGGAGGGGTCGTTCCAAAGATGTTGATATAGTCCTTGCCAGATTTGGGCTGCACGGTAAGCGGGTTCATTCCAATCCGAAACGATTTTTACGAGGTGGGAATAATCCAGGTCAAAAATAAGTGGATAGGCTGTGGATTCCATAATTTTTTAACCCAATAATTCCGTCAATGATTCGGCCACAATGTCTGGTAGAGGTTGCCAATGGGCTAATTCAGCTCGAGATGTTACCCCGCTCAGCACGAGGGCGGTCGGGCAGCCGGCCCTTACCCCACCAAGAATATCGGTATCAAGGCGATCCCCTACCACCAGGGTTTCTTCAGGAAGTGTTCCCAATCGCTCTAAAGCGGTCTGGAAAAGTGGTGGGAAGGGTTTACCGATGATTTCTGGCTGGACCCCGCTGCTGGCTTCCAGGGCGGCAATAATCGACCCTGCACCCGGTATAATCCCCATAGGGGAAGGATATGTCCGGTCGGGGTTGGTACCGATAAAAAGTGCGCCGGCCCGAATTAGGGTGGTTGCCTCAAGCAGCTTTTTATAAGTAAGCTCACGGTCTAACCCGGCAATGACTGCTAAAACGTCTTGGTTTTGGTGGAAGAAATTTTCCTTGCCCAAAGGGGTCGTCAACCCACTTTCGCCAAGAATATAAACCGGCCCACCCTTGGGAAATTTCTTTTTTAAATAATGGGCGACAGCCATCGAAGAATTTATGATTTGATCCGTAGTATGGCTGATTCCAAATTCGGTTAACTTTTTTTGCAAGAATTGAACCGTGCCGGTAGAATTGTTGGTGGCAAAGAGGACTTTATAACCCAAATCTTTTATCCTGGCAAAAAGTGAGGGCAGATCGCCTATCGGTTCACTTCCCCGCCAAAGGACGCCGTCCATATCCAGGATAAGAGCTTTGAGGTTGGGTAAGGCTGATTTAATCATTGCTTAATTACCAGATTTTTAAACCAGAAAGCGAGGGAAACCTCGCTCTCTGGTTTTTATCTCTTGAACTATTTTTCAGGAGGAGTTAATACTTTGTCCACAAGGCCATACTCGACCGCAAATTGCGCATCCAGGTAGAAATCTCGTTCCGTATCGCGTTCGATTACTTCCAGCGGTTGCCCTGTGCTCGCCGCTAAAATTTGGTTTAACCGCGCTTTGAGGCGTAGAATTTCTTTGGCTTGTATTTCGATATCGGAAGCCTGTCCGGATGCGCCACCGAGCGGTTGGTGCATGTGAATGGTAGCGTGTGGCAAGGCGTAGCGCTGACCTTTGTTACCAGCCGCTAGCAGGACGGTACCAAAGGACGCAGTTACCCCGACGGCAACCGTGCTAATTTTATTAGGGATCATCTTCATCGTATCGTAGATAGCCATACCGGCATAGATCATACCGCCAGGTGAATTGATATACATCTGGATTCCCTTTTCCGGGTCCTCTTTGCTCAGGTAAAGGAGCTGGGCGACGATTAAGTTGGCGATTTGGTCGTCGATGGGGGTGCCAACGAATATGATCCGTTCTTTTAGCAATAATGAATAAATATCATAAGCGCGTTCTCCGCGTCCGGTGGTTTCGATGACCATCGGGATGACATTTTGAAAGTTTGGTATAGTCATAGGATCTCCTTATACATTTCAAGAACAAAACCATTATTCCTGAATTTGTTTTTCCGCTGTGTCCATTTCGGATGGACTTTCAGAGGTGTCAGTGGGTTCATTAATTTCTGTTTCGGTCACAACCGGGGTTTCAACCTCAATTGAATCGACCAAGGTTGGATTTTCCTTGGTGCCGGTGGGTAGGTCCTCAAGAAGTCCGGAGGTTTCTACACCTACCTGGCCGGTAGCGATGGCTTTCAAGCGGTCGAGGATGCGTTGATTAAGCATGCGCGACATCGCATTTCGGGTGATTTGGGTTACCATTTGTTCGGAAACCCCTTTTTTCTTGTTTTTTGGCGGCGGCATCGACCTTAAGGTTTCCATTGTGGTGGCGGCGACCTGGTTATAGTCACTTTCCTGCAGTTGGATGGATTCGGCTAAGCCTAATTGTTCGATGACGAGTGATCGTTCCAACCGTTTGCGGGCAGTTGGTCGAATTTCTTCTTCGATAAAAGTGGTTAGGTCTTTATTAATCATTTTCAAATACGCATCCATTTCCATCCCTTGACGGTCCAGGTCGCCTTTTAGGTGCTCGAGCATGTGCTCGACCTCGTGGTCAATCGTCTGGGACGGATATTTAATGGTCGCACCGGTAATAACTTTATCGAGAAGCTCCTCAAAAAAGGTTTCGTCCGTGCTTTCCTTTTTTGATCTTTCCAACTGTTCGCGGATAGCGTTTTTTAATTCTTCGAGAGTTTCAAATTTGCCTACAGTTTGAGCAAAACCGTCGTTGAGGTCTGGTAAGCTCATGACCTTTACACTTTCGACCTTAACTTTAAAAATTACTTCTTTCCCGGCCAGTATTTCGACTTTTTCATCCTCCGAAAACGAGTGGGTTAGGGTCTTTTCATCACCGGCTGAAAGACCAACCAATTGGTCAGTAAAACCCGGAAACGGATAAGTGGAATCCTGAACGCCATCGCCGCCAAGGATGAATTGTGCAGGTCTTTCTGGAAGAATGGTAACCTCTTCTCCTTCACCAGGGTTGGCGTTCTCGGCGCCGAATTTGGTAAACAGCAAGTCGCCTTTTTCAGCCGGTCGCTCAACCGGTTCATGGGTGGCATAATTGATTTGGAGGTTTTTTACGAATTCATTTACCTCGTTGTCGGATACCGGTTCGAGGTTATACTCTTGTCGGACTTCTTTATAAGCACCTAAATCGACATCGGGTTCAAGGGGAATACGAAAGGCTAATTTTGGCGGGTTCAAGCTGATGATTTCTTCTAAAGAACCCGCAGCTCCCGGTTTTACCTGAGCCTGGTCCAGGATTTTGGAGTAATTTTCGTCTACCAGGTCTTCGACAGCCTGCTCTTTAAGGGATTCGTCGCCAACCGTGCGCCGGATCACATCGAGAGGGGCTTTTCCAGGACGGAACCCGGGTATCTTGACTTGTTTGGCGACTTTGCGAGCAGCCTGTCGGATATATCTATCGAAAACTTCCGGTTCAAATTCAGCAATAATCCTGACCTGGTGGTCGTCGAGAGGTTCGATTTCGAGTTTCAACTTTGATTTCCTTAAAGTAATTTTTTCGGCGAGTGGGGAAGGCGGGACTTGAACCCGCACGCCTTACGGCACATGATCCTAAGTCATGCCTGTCTGCCAATTCCAGCACTTCCCCAGTAACAAATTCCGACCTAAAATTATACCACCTGAGTACGGAAATCAGGGAATTTTAAACCTTACGTCCCGCAAAAATAATTCTTGGGTAAAGATGGTTTATAATACCAGCCAAAAAACACCATAAATCACATGGAGGCATCATGGGCCGAGTTATCAATCCAGATAGCGCTGGTAAGCTGCGAACCCAACTATCAAAAGCGGTGGTTTTAGCCCTCCGTGAATTAATGAAACAAACCGATCAAGATGATTACACCCGTGATCTGGCAGCCTTTATCGGATTTGCGCTGGTTGAAATTGGGAATTCCGTGGAGGTTTCGGTATTGGCTTGGGAAAAGCGTGGTTATTGGGTAAAGGCCGATCGGTTTCGGTTGGATTGGGAGTGGTCTGGGTTATTAGGAAAATCTATCCTGCAAGCGTTGTTAGACGACGATTGGGCGAAAATTGCACAGTCAATGCCAAAGGTCGCACAAAAATTGGGGAAGATCACTGTAGCTGTAAGGAACCGGATGGGCACACCCTGGGAAGGTGCCTGGGATAAATTGATGGATCAAAGATAATAAAAACCGCCGCCTGATCAATGGGCGGCGGTTTAATTATGTTGTACGTTATTTCTTTTTTAGGATAATCCTGGCGTCGACAACCTTCAACCCTTTGCCTTCTTCATAAACTAGAACCGGATTGGCGTCCGATTCCATGATCTCGTCGGCCAAGTCGAGGATCATTGTGGAATAAGAGCAGATGGTGTCGGCCAGGGCTTTGCGGTCTCGCTGAGTTTCACCGCGGACACCGGCGATGATCGGCGCACCGCGAATTTCATTCAACATGCGCAACGCCTGGCTGGAGGCTACCGGGGCTACCCGGAAGGTAACATCCTTGAGCACTTCAACGAAGATACCGCCCAACCCGAACATAATGGTGGGGCCGAAAGTTGGATCATTGACGGATCCGAGGATGACTTCGGTACCCCAGGGCGCCATTTCCTGTACAGCGACACCATGAATATCGGCAGTGGCTTTATAATCACGGGCATTTTTCTTGATTACGTTAAATGCCTCTCGGACTCCGGCTTCGTCTTTGATGTTGACCCTCACTCCACCAGCATCCGATTTATGGAGAATGTCTGGCGAGACGATTTTCATGACAACCGGGAAACCGATTGCATTTGCCATTTTTACTGCTTCATCTTCGGTGCGGGCGAGGGTGGTCTGGGTAACCGGCATTCCATAACATTCAAAAACTTCTTTTGCCTCAATTTCGGTCAGGGAATCGCGGCCATCCTTGCGGGCGGAATTGATGATCTCTAAAGCGCGTTCGTGGTCACGGACTTCACAGGGCGGTGCATCCTCCGAGGCGATCGCCTTCATGCGAGTGTATTCACGAAGGCCGGCAATAGCGTTGACAGCCAAATCCGGAGCCCCATAAGCGGGGATACCGTTTTCAACCAACCAGCGCATTGCGTTTTCAGATTGTTCACCACCAACGAAGGAAACCGTCACCGGTTTGTCTTTGACCCCCGATTCGTCAATTGCTTGTTTAATCCCCTTAGCGATCTCGAGTGGGTCGGTCATGGCTGTTTCACAATAGAGAACCACCAAGCCGTCGACCCATTCATGAGCGAAGGCAAAACGTACCGAATTGCTATACCAATCATTTCCGGCCATTCCGGTCAGGTCAACCGGGTTTTTGGCTGACCCAAACTCGGGCATGTGTTTTTTGAGTTCGGTCTGAACATCTGGCGGGGCGAACTTAAGCGGTAAACCATTAAGTTCGGCTGCATCGGTTGCAAGCACTCCTACACCACCACCATTGGTGATGATCAGGAGGTTGTCGCCAGTCATTGGCGGTTGGATGGAAAGGGCAAGTGTGCGATTAAACAGTTCGTTTAAATTTGCAGCCTGGACGACACCAGCTTGTTGGAATGCAGCTCCATATACTTTTGCGGCACCGGCTAAAGACCCAGTATGGGAGGCAGCCGCTGCTGCGCCATGCGCAGAGACGCCGGCCTTTAGGGCGATAATCGGTTTGTGCGCTTTTCGGGCAGCTTCTATAAAGCGTCGGCCATCTTTAAAACCTTCAATATAAAGGGTGATACAGGAGGTGTCAGGGTCGTTATTCAGCCAGGTGACTAAATCGGCAAAATCGACATCCGACATATTGCCAATCGAGATCAATTTATCAAAACCAACCCGTCGAATGAACGTAGCAGCATCAATCGCAATCAATAGGGCACCCGACTGCGAGACCAATGAGGCTTTGCCGGCCATTGGTAAGAATGGCGCAAATGACCCATTCATTTTATCGGCATTGGAAAGTATCCCTACAATGTTCGGTCCAAGAANNCGCATTCCATAGCTTTTGGCTTTTTCAACAATTTCATTTTCCAGATCTTTTTTACCNACCTCACTAAATCCGGAGGTGATGACAACCATCCCTTTTACGCCTTTTTGGCCGAGTTCGTCGGTTAGGGCAGAAATAAATTTCGCTGGTACAGTGATAATGGCCGAGTCGATGGAGCCAGGGACGTCCTTAACCGTCGGGTACACCTTCAGACCTAGAATTTCATCGGCGGAAGGGTTGATTGGGTAAATCTTACCCTCATAGCCGCCCGCGATCAGATTCTTAAGAACGGTATACCCGATTTTTCCGGGGGTGGTGGACGCGCCAATAATTGCGATCGATTTTGGCTTTAACATTCCATTTAACACTTTTTGATCCACGATAACTCCTCCTGATTTTCCAGCGCTTCTATTGATCGATTATGAACCTAAACCACAATTCCTATTTAGCGGGGTTTCCAGATTTACAATCCCGTTAAGGACGATCCGTTTTCGGAAAAGTAAAACACATTCCTCGCCCGACAAGAATATTGTACGCATTTTCTCTCAAACAAATGTCCTTAATTAATAGAATAATCATCATGATTTAGGATGGGAATATACCTCTGGGTTAGCACAGTATGGCAGTGCACGCCCATCAAGGCCAGCAAGGAGGTTATCGGCTGCCATTTGTGCCATCAACCGGCGAGTTTCTTTGCTCGCGCTGGCGATGTGAGGGGTAAGGACAACGTTTTCTAAAGACCGGATAGGGTGGTCGGCTGGGATAGGCTCCGGGTCGAACACATCCAACCCAGCAGCAGCAATTTTCCTCTCGCGCAATGCCCACACAAGCGCTTGGGGGTCAACGATTGCCCCTCGGGATGTGTTAATTAAAATGGCAGTGGATTTCATTCGATCGAAACTTTGTCGATTGATCAGGTGATGGGTCTCGGATGAGTAGTACAGATGCAGGCTGATGAAATCCGAATTGGATATCAGCTCATCAAACGGTTTAAATTCAATCCCTAATTCAACCTCAAGTTTTGGATCACGGTTATGGTCATAATAGTAGATTTGCATCGAAAAGCCACAGGCGCGGCGGGCAACAGCTTTGCCGATGCGCCCCAATCCGATGATTCCGAGTGAAGCTCCATGAACATCTGCGCCGGTGAAGACATCGGGTCCCCAGGGTTTCCAAATTCCTTGCCTGACTTGCTGGTCGGCCTCAGCCACCCGGCGGGCGGCGGCCATTAAAAGCGCCCAGGTGAAGTCGGCCGTGGTCTCGGTCAATACCCCTGGTGTGTGTCCAACCGGGATTCTACGATGGGTCGCGCTTGGGATATCGATATTATCGAAGCCGACCGCCATTTGACTGATGACCTTTAAGTTAATCCCCCGGGCAATTATTTCCTGATCGATCGGGTCGGTTAGGAGAGTCAGGATACCGTCTAAGGTGGGTATTTTTTGAAAGATATCCGAACGCGTGGGAGGTGTTTCCGCTGGCCAGATTTCGATGTCTGCGACAGCCTGAATTTTGTCTTGGGCGGTTGGGTGGATCTTGCGGGTCAACCAGACCTTAGGTTTGCTCATCCTGGCTCTCCTGTGGTATCGAAAGCGCGGCTTTCATTAATCCTTGAATACGACGGGTCATCGCAGCGGGATCCGTAGGTATACCTTCGATGAGGAGCGTATTTTCGTAGATCTGCTCAATGACCAACCGGGTCAAATCGTTCTCCGCCGCCAGGGAGGCCACCTTATTCAGAATGGGATGGTTTGGATTGATTTCAAGAACCTGCTTAGGCGGCTCGAACTCTTTGTTTAATATGCGATATACCCGTTGAAGCTCGGGCTTCAAATCGCTTTGTTGATCGACAAGTCGGGCTGGTGATTCGGTCAGGCGGGTGGTTACCCGCACATCGGCGATTCGATCGCCGAGGATTTCCTTGAATAATGATATGAGACTTGTGGTTTGGTTTACAGGAAATTCTTTATCAGGTGCGGATTGTTCACCTTTTTGTGTAGAGCCCACAAGTTCCGGTGTCTCTCCAGCGAGGTTGACCAGGTCGAAGCCTTCGTAAGAGTTTAGACGCATCAGCATAAAAGGATCGAGTGGATCTGCCATAAAGAGGACATCATAGCCGAGGGAACTAACGATCTCCAGATGTGGGCTGGAAGCCAACGACCGCTCGTCATCACCGAGGAGGTAATAAATTTTTGTTTGCGCAGCGGGCATATTTTGAGAGTAATGTTCTAACGAAACCCAATTCTGCGGATTTTTGAGGGAATGAAAACGCAACAAAGTGGATAATTCGGCTTGCGAGTCCACATCGGTGGCGATTCCCTCACGAATCGCACGATTATGCAAGTTCCAAAAAATCGCATAGCCATCAGGATTGTCTTTCCCCAAAGATTTTAAGGCTTCGATGACCTTGTTGGTGAGTATTTTTTTGAGCTGAGCCACAACCCGGCTGGACTGGATCGCTTCTCGGGAGATGTTTAAAGGCAAGTCTTCGGAATCGACAACCCCATCGACAAAACGCAAGTAGGCAGGTAGTAGTTCTTTACAATACTCCTGAATAAGGACTTTCCGCGCGTATAATTTCAAGCCATCTTCTTTACGCAGGGTAAAAATGCCACGTTCTGTGGAGGCAGGGACGAAGAGTAGGGCAAAAAGTTGCACCGGGGCGTCGACCGAGAGATGGATTTTTAAGATCGGATCGGTGATATCCAGACTGAACTGGCGATAAAACTCTTTGTATTGTTCTTCTTTTACTTGGGAGGGAGGCTGACGCCAGAGGGCGTTTTGACGATTGACAGGTTCTTTTTCGGTGTCTAAATAAATTGGAAATGGAATGTAATCTGAGTGGGTGTGGATGACCTGGCGCAAACGATGCAATTTCGCGAATTCTTCCGCGTCGTCTTTGAGATGGAGGGTGATGCTCGTCCCGCGTTGTTGTTTTTCGGCAGGTTCGATGAAATAAGTATCTTCGCCTTCAGACACCCAACGAGCACCCTCCTCATTCGGAAGGTAAGAGCGAGAAACCACAACAATTTTTTTTGCCACCATGAAGGCCGAATAAAAACCAACCCCGAATTTGCCGATGATATCTGATAGGTGCTGGCTTCCGCTTTGGGCTGCATCCAAAAAGGCTTTTGCGCCAGAGTGGGCGATGGTACCAAGGTTTTCGTTTAAATCATCGGCGGTCATCCCCAGGCCGGTATCGCTGATGGTGAGAGTTTTTTGATCTTCATTAGCTGTGATCCAAATGCCTAATTCTGCCTGGGGGTCGAGCACCTCGCGATTGGTGAGCGATTCGTAATGCATGCGGGTTAAGGCGTCTGCCGCATTCGATATTAATTCCCGTAAAAACACCTCCCTTTCTGTATAGAGTGAATGGATTAAAATATCCAATAATTGACGGGTTTCAGCTTTAAAGGATACCGGTTTTCCGATTTCTGGAAGTGTGTTCTTCGCCATAAAAATACCTCCGTTCCATGCCCACTCAAGATTTTATTGACCTTCAGAACAGGTTTTGGGTGAAGCTAGTTCTTATTCGGATTTTTCGTTGTCACCATTCTGTCTCTTGATTGCATCCCATTGGCAAACTAAACCCTGACTTGGTCATCCTTTACATTGGTAAATAGGGTGGTGGATGGAATTACAGTCGCTGAAACAAGTTGATCTTCTCTTAGATAGGATACCAAGGATTATTATTTTTGTTGATATCTAGATCGTATGGCTGGAATCAGGTACTCTTCGAAAGCACGCTGCTGGTCATAATCCGGTTTCCAGCCCCAATCCTTGCGCGCGTTGCTGTCATCCACATCCTCTGGCCATGAATCGACAATTTTTTGACGGTTGCTGTGGGATTCGAAGGTGACCTGGGTTCCTGGAAAGGCGGATTGAACGATTTCAAAAAATTCTAGAGCGGTAGGACTGAAGCTGGTTACGTTATATACTAAATCGCGCAAGTTTTCTTTAGGCACAGCTTCCAGCATCAGGAGAGATTTTACAGCATCTGGCATGGCCATGAAAGGGATGCGGGAATCAGGACGGACGAAGCATTTATAATCCAGTCCTTGGGCAGCCTGGTGAAGCATCTCAGGGCCATAATCGCTCGTACCACCCGTGGGGATCGTATCCGCGCTAATCAGTCCAGGAAAACGAATACAACGGAAATCGATCGAGTTAGGGCTGTGATCGGCGGCTAATTGGCGATAAAAGTTGGTATAGTAGCGGCCCAGATGTTCACAATAGAGTTTATTGCAGCCATACATGGTGGTAGGTTCGAGCCAGTGATACTCTTTGACTTTACCGGCCTGGTTCTTATGCTCGAGACTTGGGAGACCATAAGCGGCGATTGAACTGGGGTACATAAACTTGACACGGCGACCCTGCCAGGCAGATTGTTCGACGGCCAGGCGGAGTAAATTGAGGGTACCTTCCACATTGACCCGGTGAGCTGTTTCGGGGTTATATTCGGCTTTGGTGGAGAGAATCGAAGCGAGGTGGTAAATCGTACGAATTTCATATTCAGCCACCAGTCGCCCTAACAACATCGTATCGAGGATGTCCCCCTGGATAAATCGGAGACAATGAGGGGTTAATACTTCATCCAAAGGTTGTACGTCGAGGGCAATAATGGAGTAATTACCTTGTTCACCTAAATAGGATACCAAACCGTGGCCGATTTCACCATTTGCACCAGTGATCAGGACAACTTCTTTGCGCATAGATATCTCACTTTCTCACAATGAGGATGAAATTAAAAATCTAAATGCCAGTTACCCCTCTTCATGGGTCTTACGGTCATCATCACAATAAAATTGTATCCAGTTTCTATTTTTGCGCTCATCCATCACCCAACCAATGTCGAATCGCAAGAATTAATCCCCGACCTTAAAGCCATGTTGGGTGAGGTAGCGGCGCTCTTTTTCGGTGTGGATTTCGATCAGGGTGCGTTTAGTTTGCTCCCATTTTTTTCCCGTAAGGGGATACCAGCGCATGGCAAAAAGTGAGGCGAATAATAATAATGTCGGAATGAGCATCCATGCGATGAGAATACCGGATTGGGAGAACTCGGATTGAAGCCCCTTTGCCAGGGATTGGTCGTAGGCATAGTAAGTGATGATGGCAAGAAATGCCGATTGGGCAAGGCTGATGGCTGGTTTAGTCACCAGGCTATTGATCCCTGCGTACATTCCTTCCCGGCGCAAACCC
>JGI24111J20145_1000050_pt1 | contig 26735 bp, 20 predicted proteins | sample SubbioR11Jul_8B1_FD_20145 | JGI IMG/M metagenome (IMG submission 20145)
GAATCAGCCAATTTTGTTACCGACCGAGCTATGTCTTCGAGGCGCCAGGCGAATATTTTTTTTATGTCCCGTTCAAAAGCGGCACCAACAGATTCAAGGTAACTGACCAGGAGCTGACGCCTGGCCTCATGCTCCGATATGGCATGAGCTGTATTTGAAAGGTCAGGAAAATAGCGATGAGTAAGGTCGTAGATATAGGCATAACGCCATGCGCCTGCCTGGGCAATTCCTACCGGCAGAACTCTGAACTCGATTTGCAACGTTTCAAGGGCTTTATTGAAGCGTGAAGTGCTTTCTGGATTGGATAAATGGGCAGCCCTGCGTAATGAAAGGGTATCCAATCGACCTTCGTTTTTAATGGCTTCGTAGACCAGTTTAGTGTCCTGGGTAATTAAGCCTTGTTCGTACTGTTCATCGATATCTTGATCAGGGTCGCCATAATTAGGAGAAAGGGCATAAAAATAGGGCAGCATGTCTAAAGAGATCATTGTGTTTCGGTGGTGTAAAACACGGGCGTAATACCACACTTTTTTCTCCAGGAGATCATCCTTCCAACCCCAGGTGATATGACCGGGATCATCATGGGCGTTGGCTACCGGGCGGTTGCCAGCGACCGCGGACCATAGGTTGGGAAGAACCAGGTCCCGGATCGGCCAGAAAAAGATAAAACCACGTTCATTAACAAAATTTATCGCACCACCTTTGGTACGTACTCGGCGGTTGCTTTCCAAACGAAAGGTTACCTGACGGTAATCGTCGATTTTAGTTTGGGTAAGATAAGCCATTTGGAAACACCCCGGCCATTTCTTTTAATTATACTGAGGTTGTGGTGCGAGGTATAAGGAGAAAAAAGGTGCGTGATTGAAAAATCTCGCACCCAGTTTACCAACGATGGAGGATGTTTAGTTGAGAACTAATCCGTCCGACCGATGATATGGGTAATAATATTTGAGCCACTTCCGCCGATGTTTTGACTCATCCCTATCCTGGCATCCGGCACCTGGGTAGGTCCAGCCTCACCACGCAATTGTTGGACGATTTCGACAATTTGATACATACCGGTTGCGCCGACGGGATGTCCGCGGGCTTTGAGCCCGCCGCGAGTGGCAATTGGAATGCGCCCCTTGGGTAAGATTTCACCATCCGATGCCAGGCGGGGCGACTGGCCAGGTTCACAAAAACCGGATGCTTCCAGGGATAAGGCTGCCATAATGGTGAAGGCGTCATGTAATTCAAAAAAATCGATATCTTTAGGGGTGAGCCCCGCCTGCCGATATGCATCTTTCGCAGAACGCTCTGCAGCGCTCAACCACAAAGGTCTTTTACGAGAGTGGACAGCGATCGTGTCACTGGCAGCGCCTGAACCTAATACTTTGATCTCCGGGCGGGGAGGAAAACGATTAAGCATTTCGACGGGAATTAAAATAGCGGCTGCTGCTCCATCTCCCATGGGTGAGGCATCCATCAGGTTAATCGGCGGGGTGATCATCGGGGCTTTCAGATATTCTTTTTCCCCGATAAGGGAGCGTAGGCGGGCGTTTGGATTGTGGGAGGCGTTCGAATGCGCATTGATCGAAAACGGAGCGAAGTGTTCGTGTTTCCAGCCGTATTCGTGCATGTAACGGCGCATCACCAGCGCGTTTAATGCCACAAAAGAAATGCCCTGGGTGGATTCCCAATCTGCATCCGCAGCAGTTGCCAGCTCCGCGGTTATTTCATTGGCAGGCGAGTCGGTCATCTTCTCGACCCCAACTGCCAAAGCGATATCCATCATCCCAGAACCAACTGCCATCAAACCAGCCCGAAAAGCAGCCGCCCCAGAGCCGCAAGCCGACTCGATATGCATGGCGTTCGCGTAACGGACACCAATCCAATCGGCAACGAAAGCCCCCAACTGCTGTTGGCGGTTGGCCGAACCGGACATCATATTGCCGACGAACACACCATCCACGCTGTTAATTCCGGCATCTTGCATTGCTGCGAGGGAAGCCTCTCCTGCCAAAACGCGTAACGATTTTTCCCAATGTTCGTCAATCGGTGTTTGACCGATCCCTATAACTGCAATTTCACGCATAACAAACCTTTCGTTCGGGTGTTCTTTGTTAGTCCAGAAATAATTTAAACGACGGTGATGATTTGATCCACATTTATTATAGCCAGAAGGNCTGTCATTTACTCTCAAGTCTTCTTTTTATTTANCCCGATTTACCGGGAATAACGACTNAACTCTNNGGAGGTGAANTTNTTCANGCNTTTCCTGTTCAAGGCGGGCGTTNTGCAGGGTGGTTATTANCTCCAGGTTGTATAATTGGCAGGGTGGGNAAAATTCNGGCGAGCAGAAAAANATTTTTATACCCATTTGGGTTAGGGCCAGTAATGGAAGTTTATTTGCGAGGGTTAATATCGGTATTTATAATTTCTCTAACCATTATCGGATGTGTTGAGAATAATGATGGAGAAACCAAATCGCAAACCTCATTTATCCCTACGGTTTACGAAACCCAGTCGGTAGAACCGATCATTAATAAACCTGAACCTGCCAGTGCGGAGGATCCAGGGTTAGAAATTCCTCTTGAACCATCCAAAATTCGAATGGGGGTGCCCGAAAGCATTCAAGAATTACTAGGGGATTCGATCGAGTTGGGGGAGGGTTTTGACTTAGTAGACGATTTAGAAAATGCCAGCCTGGTTTTATCGGTGATGCCTGCAAAATCTACCGAACCAATCGCATTTCGGTGGATATTTGCGCTCGTGGCACCTTTTCCAACCGTGACCGATGAGATTAGCACCACCGATTTGGTTAGGATGTGGCGGGGAATGGCTCAGGAAGACTTTCTGCCTGAATATTTATTGGTTTCTAGGGCAACCTTCCATGTTTTTAATCAACTTTGGGGTTCTCCACACCAGGAGCGCGTCCGGATTGTGGAGCGATCGGAGATGCTTGACCTGGCATGGGAAGAACGCAAGGCATGGGGAATTCTTCCATTTGAGGAAATATCACCGCGCTGGAAAGTGGTGCGAATCGATCGGGTATCACCGTTTGATCAGGACTTTGACCCTTTGGTTTATGAATTAAGTGTGAACCTTGGGTGGAAGCCAACTGCGGTTGACAGCAGTGCTGCAACTTTTCAAGTACCGCTTGAGGCTGTGGTTACCAATCGGGATGAAGAGAAATTTACCTCTCTTATTTTAACCGGCACGACCGCTCTGGTGCGGCATACAGCCCTCCGAATGGAAGAAAAAGGCATTGTTTATCCAGCCAGCGATATACAGGAATGGTTGGTGAGTGCCGACCTGACTCACATCAGTAATGAAGCTCCATTTTATCCGGAATGCCCCCCGGCTATACCTTTACGGGGCGGACGACGATTTTGCAGCGATCCCCGATATATCGAGTTGCTGAAGGCTGTTGGGGCCGATGTGATTGAGTTAACCGGCAACCATCTGCTAGATTGGGGTATGGATCCTTTTCTTTACACTTTGGATTTGTATGCGGCAAATAATATGCACATTTATGGAGGGGGGAGAAATTTGGATGAAGCCATCCAGCCATTGATCATCGAACATCATCGGAATCGAATTGCGTTTTTAGGATGCAATCGAGCTGGACCGGAAAATATTTGGGCTGGGGAGAATTTACCAGGCACTGCGCCATGTGATTTAAATTGGATGGAGGAGGAAATTAGGCGGTTACGCGCCCAGGGATACCTTCCGGTTGTCACTTTCCAGCACTACGAAGTAGAAGATTTCACCCCTATGAACCTGACAAAACAGGAGTTCAGGCGAATGTCTGCAGCCGGCGCGGTGATTGTCAGCGGCAGCCAGGCACATTTTCCACACGGGTTTGAGTTTATCGACGATGGTTTTATGCACTTTGGCCTGGGTAATTTATTCTTTGATCAGATGTTTTATTACCACCGTCGCCAATTTATTGACCGGCATATTTTTTACAATGGGAAATACCTGGGGGTTGAAATCCTGACGACCATGTTGGAGGATAACGCCCGTCCACGACCGATGACGGTTGAAGAACGGCAGGACATGTTGGCGGATTATTTTTTAGCCAGCGGCTGGTAAAATAGATCTAACTCTCCATCGAGGTATCCATGGTTAACTTAAAAATAAGCCTACTCTTCGGAATCATGGTTCTTGGCTTAATGAGCGGATGTAAGCAGGGTTCCGCAACCCTGGCGATCGTGAATGAAACCCAACAACCCAGCCAAACACCTCGCCCAATCACTGCCACACCGTTTCGGGTGGCAACCAAAACAGCGGCACCCCCATCGGTTATGCCCGATTCAGAAATACGGATTTATTTCGACTCCGCAGTCCCAGCGACCCTTGAAAACCAAATTTCATTCCCTGCCGGGATCCGAATCGTCGCTCATCAGGAGGATGCCAATTTAATTTTCGGGCCGGTCGACCTGAGCGATTCCTCTACCCTATGGATTTATGCGCTGGTAACCCCTTTTTCATCGTTGATCGAGCAAATTTCACTTTCTGACCTTCGTGCAATCTGGACTGGACAGGTAGATTCGACTCAAATTCTGGTAAACAACAACACTCGGGCAGCCTTGGATCATATATTAGGGATTTCGGATTCTAAAAATGTAGGGGTAGTCCATTCTTACGACCTTCTTGCCCACGCCTGGGCTGAACGAGATGTCCTGGCAATTGTTCCATTTGAAACTCTTGAACCCCGCTGGAAAGTCGTATCGATCGATGGAAAATCACCCATCTCTAACAAGTTTGATCTCAACACCTACCCGTTAGGGTTAGCTTACGGTTGGGAGGGTGATCTGCGTGCTTTAGGCCGGATGAAGATAGCGATGAACAACGGCCTGGCGCCTCCACCAACAACCAATCGTGATCCAAATAAATTATCCGTAATGGTAATGACAGGTGTAACTGCGTTAGTCCGAGCAACTGCTACTCGAATGGAAGAAATGGGAATGACCTACCCAGGAGAAGCGATTCGAGATTGGCTGATCGAAGCTGACTTGACTCATATCAGTAATGAAGTGTCTTTCAGCCCGGATTGTCCCGATCCGCAAATGAGCCAACCTTCTTTGTTTTTTTGTAGTAAACCGGAATATATTGAATTGCTTGACAATATCGATACAGATATCATTGAGCTGACGGGTAATCACGGTGTAGACTGGGGGCGCGAATCTTTGCTGTTTTCTCTGGATCTCTACCGGCAGCGCGGCTGGGCTTATTATGCGGCAGGGGAGGACCTGAATCGGGCACGCGAAGCGATTACCGTTGAACATAACGGCAATAAATTTGCCTTTATGGGCTGCAACCCGGCCGGCCCAGAATTTATCTGGGCAACCGAAACCCAGGCTGGGGTCGCAAATTGCGACTACCCATGGATTTGGGAAAGAATTCGGGCTTTGAGCCAGGATGGCTACAATGTGATCTTTACCTTTCAATATTTCGAAACCTATCGCCACTGGGTTTTACCATTCGAGGAACAGGATTTCCGTTCGATGGCTGAGGCTGGAGCGGTAATAGTAAGTGGCAGCCAGGCACACCACCCGATGGTCATGGAATTTTACCGAGAAAGCTTCATTCATTATGGATTGGGTAATTTGTTTTTCGATCAGATGTGGGTGGATACCGTAACGATCCCCCAAGGGACACGGAAAGAATTTATTGACCGGCATGTATTTTATGACGGACAGCATATCTCAACCGAACTGCTGACCGCTTTTTTAGAGGATTACTCCCAGCCGCGGCCGATGTCTTCTGTTGAACGTGAAGAATTTTTAAAGGAGATATTTTCCACAGCCGGTTGGGGTCCCTATTAGAATAAGAGATAAGGATCATACCCAATGAAAATACACGACATCACCATAACCATATCAAATGACTTACCCACCTGGCCTGGCGACCCCAAAGTGGTACTTGAAAGGGTGAACAAAATTGAAGAGGGTGCGAATGCGAACGTTTCGCGCCTGAATATGGGTGTTCACACCGGAACCCATGTGGATGCGCCCTTTCATTTTCTCGAAGACGGGACATCGGTTGATTTGTTGCCCCTTTCGGTTTTAATCGGCAGCGCGCAAGTTGTGCAAATTAAGGAAGGGGTGGAGGTGATTACAGCGAAAGATTTAGAAGGAGCTGGAATTATTCCGGAGGTCTCGCGGCTGTTAATTAAAACCCGTAACTCAAGGTATTGGGCTGCCGGGGAAAAAACTTTCCAGACAACATTTGTCGCTATTGCTGAAGATGGCGCTCATTTCCTGGTTGAAAAGGGAATGAAACTGATCGGAATTGATTACCTCTCGATTGCGCCTTATAAACAATCACGCCCAACTCACCAGGCGCTCTTACGTTCAAAAGTCGTTATCCTGGAAGGCATCGATCTCTCCGAGGTTGACCCTGGGATGTATCAACTTTATTGTTTACCCTTGAAACTGGCTGGTTCAGATGGTGCGCCTTGCCGGGTGATTTTGGTCGAGGAATAACACCCTCACTTGGGAGTAATTAAAGTATAACCTCCATCCACAATGATGACCTGGCCGCGTATCATGGCCGCATCGGGAGTGCATAGGAATGCAACCACCTTCGCAACATCCTCGGGTTGGACCAACCGGCCGGCGGGGGTATTTTTTATCGCCCGGGGTATAACCTCGGGATCAGCCAGTGAAATGAAGTGTTTAAGGGCATCTGTCTCGACCAATGTGGGCGAAACGGCATTGACCACAATGTTGGAGGGGGCGAGTTCAACAGCGAGATACCGGGTGAGAGATTCGAGCGCCGATTTGCTGGCCCCTACCGCCACATAATCGGGCAAGACACGGTGAGACCCAGGGCTGGTGATCGCAATCATAATTCCTCCGCCCCGTTTTTCCATCAGTGGAACAGCGCGTTGGGCGGCAAACAAAAAAGCGCGCGCATTGACGTTTATGGTATGGTCCCACCCGGTTTCTTTCTGCTGCATCGCCGGGCGGTTGAAACCAGATGCCGCGTTGCTGATGAAAATATCCAACCCTCCAAACTTTTCTTCGATAAAGTCAAAGAGTTTGTGAATGTCTTCAGTTTTCCCTACATTGGCTCGAATGGTAGATGCCCGCCTTCCTAATGCTTGAATTTGTTGGGCGACCTCTTCTGCTGGCGACTGGTTACGCACATAATTAATGATCACATCCGCACCTCGGCTGGCTAACTCGAGAGAGATTGCGCGGCCGATGCCGCGCCCACCCCCAGTCACCAGGGCAATTTTTCCAGCGAAGGTAGGATTATGATTCATCTTTTGATCCTTTCTTGGATAAGGTGAAGCGAACAGGTTTTATCTGGCTTGGGTCAAATTCATGTAATCGGTCGGCCCCTAAGTGGAGAATTTCGGCTTCAACTCTACGCGCATCTCTACACAAGGTTCCTAAATCGATGCCACGGCAAATTTGTGGGAAAGGGGCTAACCAGGGCCAGGCACGTTGGAACATTTTAACCGCGCCATTGAAGTTGTTGTTCAGAATGTGGTAATACGCTACTCCGATTTGCAATACACCGCGATAAACCTCACGAACGGGAGTGTGTTCCGCACGCCAGGCTAACTCCAATTCCTCGTGAGCCTCGAAGTATTCGCCGGCATTAAACAATTCCAAGCCTGCTATCACATGTTGGGGCAGTGCGCCCTTACAACTGCTTGTGATTTGTTGGTTCGAATATTTCTGATCGGGATAGACCGGATAATCAGGCATGAATAGCCGCAGCCAATAGAATTAGGTGGGAAAATTATAGCACAAGCGCTGAATCCTCCAGAAAAATTACCTGGCATGGGAGCGACCGGACAGGATACTGGATTTGTGATAGGATTCTCCAGGTAAGCGAGTTGTAAGACCCTATTACGGTGAGGGAAGAATGACTGAAATTGAGGACCACGAAATCCTGTCCTTATCACTCGAACACAACTTTTGGACCTGGTCTGCGCAGGCAAAAGTCAATCCAATTCCGGTTAAGCGAGCCGAAGGCGCATTTTTTTGGGATGTAGATGGAAAACGCTACCTGGATTTTAACTCGATGGTGATGTGTGTCAACATCGGGCATGGTGATCAACGGGTGATCGATGCCATCGTGAAACAGGCGCGGGAATTGTCTTTTGCCGGACCGCAAATGGCTACCCGTCCGAGGGCTGAATTGGGAAAATTGTTAGCCGAGATTACACCTCCAGGGTTGAGCAAGTTTTTATACACAATGGGTGGCGCGGACGCTAACGAAAATGCAGTAAAACTTGCCCGCGGTTATACGGGTCGACACAAAATACTGACAAGATACCGTTCGTACCACGGTGCGACTTATGGGGCTATTTCTCTTACCGGTGATCCACGCAGGACAGCCTGGGAGCCAAACACGATGCCAGGTGTTGTCCATTTTCTCGACCCTTACCGATACCGATCTACTTTTCACCGCAACAATCCAGCTATAAGCGAAGAAGAGTTCACCCAAGATTATCTCAATCATCTAGAAGAAATTATTCTGTATGAACAACCCAGTACGATTGCAGCCTTACTGCTCGAGCCAGTTACCGGCACAAATGGTGTCATTATCCCCCCCCAAGGTTATTTACAAGGTGTCCGGGAGATATGCAATCGTTATGGGATTGTGATGATTTGTGATGAGGTCATGAGTGGTTTTGGGCGCACCGGTGCTTGGTTCGCCGTAGATCATTGGGGGGTTACCCCAGACATCCTGACAATGGCAAAGGGGATCACCTCGGCGTACGCACCCTTAGGAGCGGTTGCGATGAAGCCGGAAATTGCGGCTGCATTTAATGAAAAAACGTATGAAGGCGGTTTGACATTTAATGGACATCCCTTGTCGCTGGCGGCAGCCATTGCGAACATCAAAGTGATCCAGGAAGACCATTTGATTGAGCGGGCGAAGCGTATGGGCTGGAGGATGGCAGAAATGCTGGCGAAATTGGGCGACCGGCACCCGTCGGTGGGTGATGTACGATCGATAGGTTTGTTTGGGGTCATTGAATTGGTGCGGAATCGAAAAACCAAAGAACCGATGGCGCCTTTCAACGGCAGCAGCCCAGAAATGGTTGCTTTTCGTAAGCATGTCCTTGAACACGGCGTCTTTTTATATACACACTGGCATACAGTGCTGTTACTGCCGCCCCTGATCATTCGTGAGGAACAACTGGCCGAAGGGTTTGCAGTGATCGAACAGGCATTAGAAATCACTGATGCGGTTGTTAAAAATTGAATGAGGTGTAACTTAATAAACCGGTTGTGCATCCATAGTATGGATGGATATATTCAAGGAGATTAATGGATATGGAATTTTCCCTCACCAACTTCTCATCGAAAAAGGCGGGTCATGGAAATACGGTTGAAAAAGTTATTATTTTGGGTTCTGGTCCGGCAGGATTAACTGCGGCTTTATACGCAGCACGGGCTGAATTATCTCCCTTGGTGTTTACGGGAATGGAAATGGGCGGGCAGGCTTCATTGACCCATGCCATAGAAAATTATCCAGGTTTTCCAGAAGGGGTAGGTGGTTCGGAGCTTGGAGAATTGTTCCGCAAACAAGCTGAACGATTTGGGGCACGCTACGAGTACGATTTGGCAACAGAAGTTGACCTTTCAAAAAAGCCGTTTCGGGTAAAGACCTATGGCAATGAGTATCTAGCAGAAACCCTGATCATCTCAACCGGGGCCAGTCCTAATCATCTACAAATCCCTAAAGAGCAAGAACTTACCGGACGGGGGGTTTCTTACTGTGCAACTTGTGATGGGTGGTTTTTCAAGGATAAACGAGTGGTTGTAGTCGGAGGTGGTGACAGCGCCCTAGAAGAAGGTTTATTCCTGACTCGGTTTGCGACGGAGGTCACGATTGTTCACAGGCGGGATGAATTACGAGCCGGGGTGATTCTACAACGCCGGGCTAGGGAGAATCCAAAATTAAAATTTATTTTAAATACGGTTGCAACGGAGTTGTTGGGTGAGGAGGCGGTGGTGGGGGTGCGATTAAAAAATGTTAACACCAACGAAATTCAAGATTATCCGACCGATGGATTCTTTGTCTTTGTTGGGCACACACCTAACACCCAATTATTTAAAGGACAACTCGATTTGGATGAACAGGGCTACATCATCGCTGATGCAATGACCCGAACTAGCGTAGAAGGGGTTTTTGCAGCCGGCGAGGTCATGGATCCTCATTTCCGGCAGGTGGTTACTTCAGCGGGGTTAGGCGCGGCTGCTGCTATTCAGGTTACCCGCTATTTGGAAGAAAAATCCTGAGGGATTCCGACTATAGGAGAGGGGTGGAACAGGTCCGAATACTCGAATCCAAAAATGACCACCCAGTTATTTTAACGGCCTGACTTGGTTAGGTGACAAAGAAAACCTACAACAGGAAAGATGGATAAATAAAAAGAGAAGCGGTTTAACCGCTTCTCTTTTGTTGGAATACTTTTTGTAGACAAGTACTTTATGACGGTTGTACGACTTGTGTATCTTGGTGACCGATGGGTAACGAAAAAAAACTATTTTATGGGGTGGGTGTAGGGGTGGCGGCGACGGAGCTCCACCATACGAAAGCACGTGTGTTGCTGCCCATACCGGCGCTATCATAAATCGGATTGCCATCCAGAGAGGTGCCAGTCTGGCGGACCGGGACCACAAACCAACGGAGAACATGAGGGGTCGTAGATGTTGGGCGGAATGTAACCGGGACGATCCACTTGGTGTCGGTTACATATTCGGTTATGCGCCGACCACGGCCTTCGGTTACGTCCTCAAGGGTCACAGCATAGGCTTCGTTTTGCCTTAATACTCCCACAGACGCCCATTGCAGGGTAATGACATCATTGGCGGCAGTGAAAATAGCCCCATCAGCCGGGAGTAATAAGTTTGGTGCCGGGTAAGGAGGTGGATTGGTCGGCGTAGGGGTTGGCCCTGGGGTCGGTAGCCGCTCACAGAGGGGAATGTTGAGGGTCATCCCTTCGTATACCACGTCGGAAGGCAGAGCGTTGTAGTTTTTGATCGATTCGGTCGAGACCCTGTAATTGCGCGCGATCCCACTTAATGTATCCCCGGCTTGAACAGTATAGGGGAACATTTGGCAGGCTGCTTCGGTTGCTTCGAGCGGGCTGAGAGTATTGGTTGGGGCAGGTGAAGCCGTTGGAGTAGGTTGGGGAATCAACAACTTTTGCCCTAACACCAGGTTGTCGCAAGCGACCGGCAAATTATTCAATGTGATGAGACTGTTGACCGAAATTCCAAAACTAAACGCGATTCCGAGGCAGGTGTCTGAAGATTGAATGGTGTATTCTAACGGTGGAAGCGGGGTGTAGGTGGGTTGGGGCGTTTCGGTTGGGATATTAGTTGGCGTCAGAGTAATGGTTGGAGTGAGGCTGGCGGTCGCGGTGGGGGTAACGGGCTCGGTTGGGACATTTCCGGTTTGGAAAACCGCAAACACCGTACCTGCGCCGATTGCCAGGACCAGTAATACCAATCCTAAGGCCACCGGCAAAGATAAGGTGACTTCCGGCATGCGCGGACCTTGAACCGCCGAGTTGGATTTTTTACCTTTTGTATCGGATTCTGCTTCGGTGGTAAAACGACGCCCACAGACCAAACAGCGCGTTGCATTTTCGCTCAGGCGTGTGCCGCAGGTCGGGCAAATTTTTGTTTTTTGGGATTCTTCTAGGTTCATATATTTTTACAAGAATTAACCGGGGTACTACCCCCGGCAGACGGAATTATATCATAATCACAATTTTGACAAGGGTTGCAAAACTGGATGTTTCTTGGTGGGCTAACCCAGTTTGTGATATGCTTTCAGTGTGGAAAACGGGCACAGTATATATATCCATATCCCATTCTGCAAGCACCGCTGCAGTTATTGTGATTTTAACACATACAGTGGACTGGAAGGGTTAATTTCGCCCTATGTTGAGGCATTATGTACCGAAATTCAACGGGCTGGTGCGGTTTTTTATCCAAAACCTGAAGCAAAAACCCTGTTTCTAGGAGGTGGAACACCCTCCTTATTACCGGTTGAACAATTGGAACGGATCTATCAAGTTTGTTCTGATTCATTTAAAATCCTTCCCGGGGCCGAAATTTCATTAGAGGCCAATCCTGGGACTTTGAACCATACCAAGTTGGTCCGATTGAGGCAGATTGGTTTTAATCGGATCAGCTTGGGGATGCAATCTGCCCATCCGGTTGATCTGGCCTTGTTGGAACGAATTCATGATACCGTAGATGTGATCCATTCGGTTGAATGGGCAACCAAGGCCGGATTTAAAAATATCAGTTTAGATTTGATATTTGGCATACCTGGCCAGTCTTTGGAGCGCTGGAAGGCAACCCTCGAAACAGCCCTGACGATAAAGCCGCAGCATTTATCTTTATATGCATTGATCGTAGAACAGGCCACACCTTTTTTTAACTGGGTTCAACGTGGTCTGGTCACCTCGCCCGATGAGGATGTGGGGGCAGATATGTATGAATGGGCTTGTATTCGGTTAGAGGAAGCTGGTTATGTTCACTACGAAATTTCCAATTGGGCGCTTGAGTCGACGGAAATCAATTCCTATTGTCAGCACAATCTTCAGTATTGGCGCAATTTGTCCTATTTTGGATTTGGAGCAGGAGCGCATGGATATGTGAATGGGGTGCGAACGCGCAATGTGCGGGGCGTAAAATCCTATATAGACCGGGTGAATCGGTACTCGCAAAACCCATTCCCGCCCGGGCCAGCGGGGGAAAACAGTCAGATTCTCGAGCGTTGGATTGAGATGCAGGAAACGATGATGGTCGGGTTACGTATGATCCAGGAAGGTGTGAGTGATGAACGGTTTAAAGATCGTTTTGGACTATCTATAATGGATTGCTTTCCCGCTCAGGTTGAAAAACTAACCAAGCTGGGGTTATTGGAGTGGGCAGGCACATCCGGGGGTACGCTTCGGCTTACACGGCGTGGCTGGTTGATAGGTAATATCGTTTTTCGAGAGTTTGTAGGCTTGCCCTCCCCGCCCGGGTTAAAGGAAGACTTTATAATACGATAACCTTAGTGCCGAAACCGCGTCGCTCTATGTCATTGGGTTCTGAAATAGGGGTCACCCAACGGAAGAGCCATTTGGCTTCCTCGGTTAGCATGTTTACGCATCCACGGGAACGCGGAATGCCGAAGTCTTGATGCCAATAGATGCCATGAAAAGCAACTCCCGTTTTCTCAAAAAATACCGTCCAGGGCACACCAAGGAGTTCATAATCCTCCGGATTACCGGTTAAACGACCTTCGCCCATGTGTTTAGAGGGCATTTTAGAAAAGACATTAAATTCACCCCGAGGTGTTTCCCAGGGAATTTCCCCCTCTGGAAACCGTGGTAACCCGGTGGAAACACGGGTATTCTTAACTACCTCGCCATATTCATAGCAAGTTAATTCCTGGGTGTGTCGATTGACGACAACATATTTTTGGGAATGGGGTACATCGGGGGTGATAGGAGTTAATTCTTGCGGTTGAATCATACGCAGATGCAAAGCTGGCACATGGTATTCGATCGAAAGAAGCTCGTCTTTGAGGCGATACCAGGGTTCACCATCGGGGCCTTCATCGATACCGGTTACCCAATGAACCGATTCATAATACATGCGGTAAATGGGCTTCCAACCTGTAAAAGAAGTGTATATAAATGATTGTGAGAATGGAACTGTAACTTCAGCTAACTGCCCACCTTCTGGGATGTATTCGGCCAGGGTATTGAATTTTGCCCGGACACGTTGCAAATTGGCACGGTGGATATATCCACCCCAAACGCGATACCAGTAGGGGTTGTATCCGGGGCCGTGCTCAGATTTGACCTCGTAATAGACGTTGATGAGTTCGTCGCGGAAGCGTTGAAAAAGGATCCGACTTTTTTCATCCGGTTGAACATGCACACTAACGGAGCGGATCGTGACCCGCGCGAGGTCGTTATCCTTATTATTATCGTCGAATCCAGAAAAAGGGCGAAAGCCTAATCCGCTNAACCCTAAAACTGCGCATAGCTTCAGAAAATTGCGTCGAGAAACCTTACTTCCCATAGGTAAAAATTATACCAATAAAAGAAATCTGATTTTGCCCGGAAATTGGGAGTATGGATTAGAAATCATTAATTAACCACGATTATAACGCTTGGCGAATTCGATGACAACCACTTCGGGAAGAGCGAAGGAGGGTCGGAGAATCAAGAGGATCAAAAATACTCACTCCTCGGTCGCCAGGATATAACCGCACCTGTGCCCAAGAATATCGTCCTGGCAGGCTGGGATGGGTCTAAAGCTGATCATGCATTTCTTAACTCATCCTATTTCCAGTCGGGGCGAAAGGATTTTATCATCCCTCGATGGGAGAAGCTTCGACAAAAAAAGAACCGCTGTAAACGTAAAGCAGTTCTTTATCCAGTCGGGGCGAGAGGATTTGAACCTCCGACCTCTTGCACCCCATGCAAGCGCGCTAGCCGGACTGCGCCACGCCCCGAACAGTGACGGTTATTATATTCCACAACATTAGATTTGACAATGATTTTCCTCTCCAATGGAGGATAAAATAAGGTTTCGACCGCCCATCATCCGCCAGGATTTTTTGTTTTCCATGCAAATTACCCGTATAATTAATGAAAATTGATCAAATTCATCGTCCTTCAATCCGAGTTTCAGGGTTAGGTCATCGACAGATTAGACGTCTGCCGATTATGAGATAATCAGGCTTATTTTAAGGTCTCAAACATGGGAGATAAACATGGATACTTCCGCTGGCGAAAAAATTAACCTGGTCGATGGAAAGTTAGAGGTGACAGACCATCCGATCATTCCTTTTATATTGGGCGATGGGACCGGGCCGGATATCTGGAGGGCTTCTGTTGCGGTCTTTAATGCCGCAGTCGAAAAAGCGTATCTGGGCAAGCGTAGAATTATTTGGAAGGAAGTTCTCGCCGGTGAAAAAGCCTACAACCTGACGGGCAACTGGCTGCCAGAAGCAACCTTACAGGCTTTTCGTGATTTTCGGGTTGGAATAAAAGGCCCTCTGACCACCCCGATCAGCGGTGGATTTCGTTCGTTGAATGTCGCCCTACGGAAGGAACTCGATTTGTATGTTTGTTTACGACCGGTGAGATATTTCCCCGGAATCCCTTCTCCGGTAAAAAATCCAGAAAAAACCAACATGGTAATTTTTAGGGAAAACACAGAGGATATCTACACCGGGATCGAATTCGAAAATGGTACAGAAAAAACTAATCAATTTAAAAAAGTGTTGCGAGAACATTTTCCGGAAGAATTTGCGAAAATTCGGTTTCCAACCTCGGCTGGATTCAGTATCAAACCCATTTCTTTAGAGGGGACAAACCGGTTGGTGCGGGCTGCAATCGACTGGGCTTTAAAAAATAATCGCCGTAGTATCACTTTGGTCCATAAAGGCAATATCATGAAGTACACCGAAGGGGCTTTCCTCAAATGGGGTTATGAATTGGCAGAGCGTGAATATTCGGATTGGGTGTATACCTGGCAACAATGGGGAAGAACCAAACAAGAAAAGGGCGAGGAAGCGGCAAACGTTGAGATGGAACGTGCGCTTAAGGATGGGAAGTTGTTGGTAAAAGATGTCATCGCCGACATCGTGTTCCAGCAAACCCTCACCCGCCCGGTTGATTTTGATGTCATCGCCACAATGAACTTAAACGGTGATTATCTTTCGGATGCGTTGGCAGCTCAGGTGGGTGGAATCGGTATCGCCCCCGGTGGTAATATCAATTATGAAACTGGATTTGCTATTTTTGAAGCTACTCATGGAACTGCGCCAAAATACGCAGATAAGGATATGGTCAACCCGGGTAGTGTGATCCTCTCTGGGGAGATGATGTTGAGCTATTTAGGGTGGCAAGAAGCAGCCGACTTGGTGATCAAAGGCTTGCAAGGGGCGATTAGTGCGAAAACGGTGACCTATGATTTTCACCGTTTAATGGAAGGCGGGACGTTGTTGAAGTGCTCAGAGTTTGGGGCGGCAGTCATCCATCACATGGATGATGCCTAAATTGTTTCTCAGGGAACCTGTCCTAAGGCATAAAATGTCGGAATGTAAAGGATTCGTTCTCCTTGCAGCCAGGCCTGGCGGTCGATTTTCTCTTTTGAAGCCATTTCATCGGCGGGTATAAGCTGGCCGAGATCGTATTTAAGGACTTCCCATTCCATGGCCAGTTCGTCCGGACCAGGGGGTTGACCCCAATACCCTCCGGTTACTCCACAAAGTACATTGAGGAGGCCGGCCTGGCGAAATATTGCGGCCAGCCTGCGTCCGATTTCCGGAAAAGCCCCTTGTTTTTTTAAGGATTGGGCTTGCATACCACAAAAATTGACTAATTGGTCTGGATAATCAATTCGCCCGCCATAATCCGGTTCAGCTAATGCCAGAACAAAGCCGCCTGAACGGGTTACCCGAATCATCTCGGCCATCGCTGTTGGGGGATCGACCCATAATAAAAAATAATGGCACCAACAAATATCGAAGACCTTGTCGCGGTAAGGCAGGTCGGACACATCGGCGCATAAAAGCTGAAGGGACGGATCGGATTTTTTGGCGATTAAGAGGAAATCGGGTCGGATATCGATGCCGTGCCCTTCAGCGGCAGATATTTCTGGCAAGCGACCGAGCACCGCCCCAGTACCACAGCCAGGCTCAAGGATTCGCCCGGCTTGATGGACGTTGGCTAAATTGAAGAGATAGGAACGGACTTGTTCGGTCCATTGGGCTTGCTGTTCGAATCGCCGCTGCCAATCGTGAGGACTATTCATTCCCTTACTTGAATTGACTTTCGAACCTGCTCTAAAACTTGTTCCCAAGGATTAGTGAGCAAATTGCCTAATACCTTATTGATTCCCTGCCCAGGGAGCACGTCTCCATCGGGTTCAACATATAACCAGGCGCGACCTGTGCCTTCAAAACGGGATGTTTCCTCCTCCAATTCCAGTTCTATCGGGTTAAGACGGGAATAGGGTACGGGTAAATCCCATATCAAGGGTAACAGGTAATGGGCTGCCAATTCACGAGCCTGGATGAGGGCATCCTTGAGGCTGGTGTCAGATTCACTTAAACTGAGGGCTTTAACCTGCATTTCTGCCAGTCGTTTTAGCAAGTCAGGGAGCTGGGCTTTGATTTGATGGGTGACCGTAAGATGAACGGTGACGTGTAAGTCTTCGGCCAGGGTCGCCCGTAAGGCGGTCCAAGATGATTCATTTTGTGGGTCAAGCACCAACATTAGGTGATCTAACCCTGAGTTGAGAACCTCAGTGAAAAATTCTCTTTCTGTAAACCGCAAACCATCGCTGAGCACACCAGTGACCATCCCGAGGGATTCGGCGTATTCGATCAAATCTGGCAGGTCTGGCCGCAGAGTAGGTTCTCCGCCGGTAAAGATGATATGAGGGATCCCGGCTTGCCAAGCCTTGTCGAGGATGGTTTTCCACTCATCAAAGTTCAACTCATGAGTGACACGATCAACCGGTGCGCCAATGGTAGGGGTGTCAACCATCCGGTAGGTTAGGGCGCAATCCAGTCGTAATGGGGCAGTAAATTCAATGGAGTATATATTGTCATGCTCGAATCCAAGGTAAGTAACCGGATCGAGGTCGGGAGTGTTGATTAATGTGCTCAGACGATCCTTGAGGTTGAGGTAATCTTCCAAAGCTTTCTTTTTATTGATTTGAAAGCGTTTTGCGATCGCAGCGGCAGTGTCTTCATCGTTATCCCCTTGGATTAAATGATAGGCATACTCGGCTGCGGTCTGGTTCAAGTGAAGGATAGTAGCTGCATTTAATATCAAGACGCCTTCTCCATTTTGTTCGATCCGCAAATGTAGGCGGTACGGGAAATCTGAATCAGGCGGAGCTTGAAAATGGTGAATACCCGGTGGAAGTGGGTCCGGAGGGGAGAAATATTTCTTAAGTAGATGTTGGATATTTTGGAACATGTACACCTCCAGCTAACGGGGAACCGTGATCAATGATCGATGGGTAGTAATACATTTCGGGCCAGTGGGCATCCTCCACCGCATTCCGCAATCAGAAGGCAGGTTGAGCATTTCTCGGGCAGGTTGTGCCTATTGCGAAGCGAAACTGCGAGTTCATGGTTCCAGATCTCATCCCAAGAACTATTTAATAAACTGCCCAAGGAGGAGTAGTAAGATTGGCATGGAAGAACACTACCATCCGGCTCAATACACATGTTGTAAAGGGCAGCCGTGCAGCCTTTTACGCCCAATTCCATTTGAACCGGATCGAAGTGGCAGTATTGGGTGGGTGTATACCAGATCAATCGCTGCCCATTACGATCGGTATATTCCCGAGCTAAGTTTAGTAAAGGTGGTAAATCACCTTCAGGAAGACCGGAATTGACCGTCAGACCTTTGCCTGAATAAATCAATGCATTCAACCCGATGGTAGGAACACCCAAATGGGCGAGGAATTTTAGGGTTTCTTCCAAGTAGTGGGCATTGTTTTGAAGCAAGGTGGTGTTGGTCATGACAAACAAGCGGCTGTCGAGTGCGTTGCGTACCCCAGCGACAGTATCCTCCCAAGCGCCTTCCCTAGCTACCATTTGATCGTGGATTTTGGGGTCGTGGGATTCCAGGGTTACCTGGACGTGGTCCAACCCGGCATTCACCAGGCGTTGAACCCATTGCTGGTCTTTTAGCCGGCGTCCATTGGTGTTAATGCCTGTAATTTGACCATTATGTTCAGCATGGGCAATCAATTCTGGAAGATCATTCCGCAGGGTCGGCTCGCCACCCGTGAAGACCACATGCGGAATGCCAATATCCCATAACCGGTCAAGAATTTCGATCCAGCTTTGAGTATCCAATTCAGGAAATGCTCGCGAACGGGCGTTATAACAATGGGCGCAAGCATTATTGCAGCGGTAGGTCAAGGCCAGGTCCATGCGGTAAGGGCGGCTGGGTTGGTGGGAAAAAGGCGCAATCATCTCTAAATCTAAGTCACAAACCGGGCAACCCCCCGCTGGATCGGTCAATACATGGAACTGTTCTTGAAAGGCGTGGTAATCCTTTTCAGCATTCAGGCGGGACACGCGAAAAACCCGCACTAAATTACGGATAGCCTCAACCTCGGGTAACCGATTCATGGCTAAATAAGCCATGTAGGCTGCGGTTGGGTTTAGGTGAAATATCCGGTTAGCGTTTACTAAAAGAACCCCACTTCCATCTTCCTCGATGCGCAAGTGTAGTCGAGCTTTGTTTTCTCCCTCCTGGCGAATATGATGGAAAACACCAGGTTTAGGCGGGTTTAGGCGGCGTTCTTTTGCCCCAGGGTGCAAAAGGCGTTTGAGGAGACTCCCAGGGTGGGTCAACATTTTTCCTCAGCCCCTAGCGGCCGCCCCCTGCACAGGCGCAGGCACAACCAGCACAGGCACACGCGCAGGCACAGGAGGATCCACCACCTCCACTGCGCCCACCGGATGAGGTTGACTTAGGCACTGGGTTGGTGCGGTTGGTGATTTCGCTGGTAAAAGAACCGATGTTGCCAATCACACCGGATGAGAAAGATTGCACGCTATTGACCATGGAAGCGGCAAAATCGGAACCTGGGAGTTTTGGAATACTAATCGAGCCCCCTGGAACAGATGGAGCGGTGGGCATTGCCAGACCGCCGAACCCTCCGCCCGGTGCCCGGACGACGGGATCATAACGCCACCACCAGGTAGGGACTCGCAAAGGCCCTGTACCAAAAACATCCCTTGTGCGACCATCCCAACCCTGGTCGAGCATCGTCCAATCCATTACTTCCTCATAGACATTGGCTTTGACCTCCGGAGTATCCGCAGCGCTAACTTGTGCCCAGGCTTTTTCCATGATGGATTGATAATACGCCAGGGACTCTTTGCGGCTGAAACCTTTCATTTTTTCGGATATCGACTTTACCAGGCCGACCATCGTGTTTTGTAATTCTGTTCGCTGTTCGCGATCTTTCGGTTCGTTAAACGCTTCCAAAAACGTCGTTTCATAAGGTAGGAGGCCTTCCGGCAGCGGCTTGGATACTTGAAGTTTAAGCGGATCACGGTTTTGGACTGTGGCTGCACCTTTTTTTAATACCGAGAACAAAATCATCGTCATGACCTTGTCGAGAGGTTGTTCCATTAAGACTGCGGCTTCCACCGCCGTAAGACCGCGCTTTATCCCGTGACCTTCTACCGATATTTTGGGTGGGAGATATTTCAGGCGGCGTTTCCGGGCACTGATTGCCCCAAGAATAGGAATACCCACCATGAAGAAAATAATACCGATTGTGAAAAGGCATCCGAAAAGCGTTTCAAAGTCGATCGCTGGTCTCGTAGGGGTTGGTGTGGCTACTACAACACTGGCTGGAACTAAACGAATGGGGAAACTGGCCCCAAAAATATATACACTACTNGAATCTGCTTCCAGGGATTTCCAGGTGTATTCTACCCTTCCTAANTCGTCAAAACGANTTTCTGGTTCGGGTGCACCTGGCCAGTTCGTACTCGGGGTGTGATAACGAGGTTCTTCCGGGTCCAACCCNNTTGGNAGGACTAAACGGAATGTGTAATCTGTTTGACCGCTGACAAAGGCTCNGTCGAAATAANTTGGAGAAAAAACAATGCTGGCGTATTCCTCGGGTTCCTCAAGGGTCGATTTTCCTAATGCCCTTTCGACGGATTCAATCCTAACGTTTAAGGTTNCCTGCTGCCCAGGTTGGATGGAATATTCCTCAAGGTGAACTTCAATCCCTGGTGATACAACGGTGGAGTGGCGTATATCCGTTAGAGGATTCCCATTAATTCCGGCAAGAATGTTGTTCAATTGGTAATTTGAATTGGGCAAACCGATATCCACGATATCGATAACCGCCCGATTGGGAAGATTATTAAAGGTAATCGTATAGTCCAAGGTAAGGGTACCATCCGGATTGACGAAAACGATAACCGTTTGTTGGGGTACTTCGAAATACAAGTCTTGTGCGTATGCCGGGCCAACATTATAGGAAAAAACGAGCGCGATAATCAGCGCAAGGATGATTTGAAATTTGCGCATTTTACCCTCCCTTAAGGGTCTTTTTTACCACTTCGGTTCTTCGGTCAATTGATAGGTAGTGCCACAATATGGACAAGTCACGACTGGGGCACCAGCAATCATGGAGATATGCTCTGGTTTTAAGGCCCCACCGCAAGATTGGCACTTGAGCGAATCCAGGGTGACGTTTCCGGGGATGTCCACTTTCAAAGTAACGTTTGTCTGGTTTGCTGCGACTGGTTTACGAGCTGCAAAATAAATTAAGACCAATCCGATTCCGACAGTTATGATCCCAATAGGTATCCAACTCAGGGATCCCTCATCTGCCGTCGCACCCCAAATGAACAACACTCCAAAAAAGATCAAGATGCCAGCAACGATGTATGCGATTAGTTTTCCTGCGTTCATCGACCCTCCAAAGCTTGGGATAAGTGTAACATTTATTTTTGGGGATGGCAATTTGACGAAACACACTATTTTTTAGTTTAACAGACCATGGACGATGGGTCGCCAGGTGAAATAATTAATAACCTTATACAAATCGATCTACAAATATGCTGGCTCGTATCAGGACACAAGGTTTTCGGCAACTTTCTATAAGGTCTTTTTGCTATAATTTTGGGGGAGGACCGACCCATGGACGAACAAAAACTTCGTGAAGAAATGGAAAGATTGAAAACCGAGTTGAATTCTCACGCTCACCGCTATTACGTAATGGATCATCCGGTAATTAGCGACTATGAGTACGATCAAAAAATGAACCAACTGATGGAAATCGAAAACGCCCATCCCGATTGGATAAAACCGGATTCTCCAACCCGGCGTATTGGCGGGCCGGCTTCGGAAAAATTTATCAAAGTACGTCATCCACGACCCATATTTAGCCTGGCAAACGCCTTTGGTTCTCCGGAAGTACGCGCGTGGTATGATCGCATTAACCGGATTGACGACCGAGTCTATTCGTCCGATTTTGTGGTCGAACCGAAGATCGACGGTTTGACGGTCGTTTTACATTACCTGGAGGGAGTTTTTGTTAAGGGTGCGACCCGCGGGGATGGCGAGGTCGGCGAAGACATTACTAGTAATTTGCGTACGATCAAAGCGTTGCCGATAAAAGTCCCAATCGATCCGAAGGTTGGAAAAGCGCCGCACCGGCTGGTCGTCCGCGGCGAAGTGTTTATGAATATCAAAGATTTCGAAGCCCTCAACCAACGCCTATTGCTGGATGGAGAAAAGACCTATTTGAACCCCCGCAACACTGCAGCCGGTTCCCTGCGCCAACTTGATCCGGGTTTGACTGCCTTGCGGCCGTTACGATTGCTCGTTTACCAGGTGATCCTGTCTGATGATCCTTTACCAACCACCCAGTGGGAGTTACTCGATTATCTCAGGCGGATGGGTTTTCCGGTCAGTGGACAGGCCGAATACTGCCAAAACATCGATGTGGCAATTCGGGTTTGCGAGACCTGGATCGAGAATCGCAATCAATTGCCATACGAAGCAGATGGGATGGTCATCAAAGTCAACGATTTAAACCTGGCCGATGGCCTTGGGGTAGTCGGAAAAGACCCGCGCGGAGCTTTGGCGTTTAAGTTCCCTGCCCGTGAAGTCACGACCCGTTTAATGGAAATCGGTATCAATGTCGGTCGTACTGGAGTACTTACCCCAACGGCCATCCTTGAACCGGTGGAAATCGGGGGAGTGATCGTAAAACAAGCTACCCTGCACAATTTTGATTATATTGATGAGAAGGACATTCGTATAGGTGATCGGGTGCTGGTAAAACGAGCCGGCGATGTGATCCCGTATGTGATTGGCCCGGTCATCGATGCCCGGGATGGGAAAGAACGCCCTTTTATACCTCCCGAATTGTGCCCGTCTTGCGGGCTGGCTGTCGAGCGTGTGGAAGGGGAGGTAGCCTGGTATTGTGTAAATTTTTCATGCCCGGCTCAATTGACTCGCAATTTGGAACATTTTGTCTCCCGTGGTGCGATGGATATCGTTGGATTAGGGAGCAAGATTGTAGAGCAGTTGGTTGAAGCGAATCTGGTTACGGATGTTGCCGACCTCTATTCGTTGAGCAAAGCTGATTTGTTAAATCTGGAGGGATTTGCTGAAAAGAAAGCGGAAAATTTATTGCAGGCTATCCACACTTCTCGAGAATGCAGGCTGGCCAGGTTAATAGGTGCTTTGGGTATTCGTGGGGTTGGCGAGGTGATGGCTTCCACCCTGGCCGACCAATATGCAGATCTCGACGCCCTCCGGCTAGCCAATTTACAGGAGTTGCAGCAAATGGAAGGCGTCGGCCCTAATATCGCCCAAGCGATTGTGGATTGGTTTGCCCGGCCTGCTAACCAAAAGGTGATTACCAAACTAAAAACTGCACGGGTTTGGCCGGTCGGCAGTAAAAAAATAATATCCACCAGTAACCAGCCCCTGATGGATAAGGTTTTTGTGATTACCGGTACGTTACCAAGGTTAACCCGGGAAGAAGCGAAGGAATTGATAAAAAAACACGGCGGCAAAGTAACTGAGAGTGTGTCTAAGAATACCGATTATCTGTTAGCCGGCGAGAGTGCTGGATCAAAATTGGATAAAGCTCGCAATCTTGGTGTACAAGTGATTGATGAGCCTGGATTGCGAGCAATGGTTTCTGACCATTAAATTTACGCATAGGCAAGGAATAAAAAGTGAATCAAAGCATTTATTTAAAACCAGGGCGAGAAAAATCGATTTTATTGCGCCACCCTTGGATATTTTCTGGAGCGATTGCGCGGACCGATGGCACACCTGAACCTGGGGAAACGGTGGTTGTTCGTTCAGCGACCGGAGAAGGCATAGCAAAGGCTGCATACAGCCCACATTCCTCCATCCGGGCAAGAGTTTGGAGTTTCGACCCTTTGGAGGAAATTGACGCCGCGTTCCTACATCGTAAATTGATCCAAGCTATTGAACTACGCAACATCCTGGGTTTATCGGCGGAGAGCAATGCATTCCGGTTGGTTTATGGCGAATCAGATGGAATACCGGGAGTGGTGGTAGACCAATATGGCGATGTGTTAGCCCTGCAATTGTTATCTACTGGGGCTGAAGCATGGCGAGATTCGATCGTTACTTCCTTGATTGAATTGACGGGGGCAAAGTGCATCATCGAACGTTCGGATGTGGATGTTCGCGAGCTGGAGGGATTAGCCCAACGAAAAGGGATTATTTATGGAAATTCCCCAGAGGTTGTCCATTTGATCGAAGAAAATGGTTTGCTTTTTCCAGTGGATGTTCTTGGAGGTCAGAAAACCGGTTTTTACCTGGATCAGAGACGTAACCGTCAGCGAGTAAGAGCATTAGCACATGGACGCAAGGTTTTAAATTGCTTCAGTTATAGCTGTGGTTTTTCGGTTTATTCGTTGGCAGGGAAAGCAGAGCAGGTATTATCGGTTGATTCTTCCAGTGATGCCCTGAAATTGGGTGGTTTGGCTCTTTCAGCCAATGGAATCGACATGGCAAAACATGAATTTATCGAAGCGGATGTTTTTCAAGCGCTTCGAAAATTCCGAGATTCCCGGCAGACTTTTGATATGATCATCCTGGATCCCCCCAAATTTGCCCCAACCGTTGCCCAAGCCGAGCGGGCGACCCGAGGATATAAGGATATCAATTTATTGGCTTTTAAGTTACTTCGCCCGCATGGGTTACTGGTTACTTTTTCGTGTTCAGGTGGCATTTCAGCCGATTTGTTTCAAAAGATCGTGACCGGAGCTGCTTTAGATGCCGGGGTCGATGCGAAAATCGTCGAGACTTTAAACCAGGCCCCCGACCATCCGGTTGCTCTAAATTTTCCAGAAGGGGCATACCTCAAGGGATTAATTTGTATTGTAGGATAAATCAGGAGGTTGATAACTACATAAAAAAAAACAGGCGGTCACCTTGAACATGGAAATCGCCTGTTTTTTTGCGGATTTCTGAAACAGCCAAGACTGGGCTGCATTCATCCTTTGTTATTTAATTTTGAAGGAATTGACCGCCTCGATCGTCTTTGCTAAATCGGTTGTGTGAATGCGGATGTGCCACTTATCGCCAGATTTTGCGGAGGCAGGGACAGTAATTTCCTGGTTCAGGTATCCAGACACATCGGTTTTTGCGTCAACAATCAGAGCGGGGTTGTTCAGGTCTGTACCGATGCGGATATCCACCGCCTGGTTAGCGGGGAATCCATCCGCCACCACCCGGATTTTACTTCCGGCGGCGGCTTCACCAGAAATCGTCATAACGGCTGGCATTTTGCTGCCGGAAGGCAGAATAATCCGCTGTCCTACATGGATCAGGTTAGGATTCTTGATGGACGGGTTGGCAACGAGGATGGCAGCAACGGTGGTGTTAAATTTATCCGCGATCTTGCGCAAGGTATCCCTCCGTTCAACGACGTACACTTTGCCGGTTGAATCGGCTGGTTGCCCAATCTGGACGCTGTTTGAGACAGCATTTTCCTCTGGTTTGCTGCGCACCCGCACCAAAAAAATGTAGGATTTGCCTGATTGGGCAGAAGCCGGTACGGTAATTTTCTGCAAAATGGCACCCCGGCCATCTGTCTTCAAGTTTCCTATGATTTCTGTCTCTTTTTCGTTCAATCCGAAGCGTACTTCCAGATCCGTATTGGGCTGAAACCCTGTTACTGCCAGGGTGACCAGGTCACCNGCTTTACCCCGAATCGGGCTAANGCCGGTNGTGCGAACCGAGGCGGCGNNTTCGGGCAGTNTTATTTGTAACCCAGGGTCGATACGGTTCGGGTTGGTGATCGATGGGTTGGCTTTGAGGAGATCTTGGAGCGAGACTTTAAAGAGAGATGCAATAATGTTGAGCGTATCCCCAGGTTTGACAAGGTAAACCGAGCCACCAATTCCAGGCGAGGGTTCGTTGCTGGAAGGGATTTTAAGCACCTGGCCAGGGTATATCAGGCGGGGATTGGTAATTTTGGGGTTTGCTCCCAGCAAAGCAGCGATGGTGGTTTCACATTGTTGGGCGATCTTGAATAGATTATCACCGCGCTTGACCGTATATGTGCTGCCACAATCAGAACCAGCCGAAACCGGAACGGTCAGGATGCTGGCAGAAAGTAAAGTTACGACGAATAAAATAATCAGGTTGCGTTTCATGGCCCCTCCTTTGTGAGAGCCTTCATCAAAATATGGTTACCACCCTACCCTCGTAAAAATACGAGTTTACCGAACATTTAGAATGACGCTTATAAGGATAATTTTGTTCCTGGAAATGTGACTAGAAAGCAAAAAAAGCCTGTAAGGGCTTTCGTGCAGAAATTGCCAGTGCCACGGAGGAATGGTGGGGGCTTGCCAGTGGAGATGGCGGGAATCGAACCCGCGTCCGAAAGAATAGAACCGCGAACATCTACGAGCGTATTTGGTCTTTGATTTCACGGATAGCCCGCTTACCAAAAGAACAGGTCATCCGCCAGCCGCTCAGGCCCGAAAGCCTTCTTTCGCATTTCCCACGGCANGAAATGCGGCAGCCTGACTTTGTGACGTTCGCGCTACTACCGGTCAGGCNGCGGAGCAGGCGAACGTGGTCTCATCTATGGAGACCATTTGCGCTCATCCCAGACTTAGGCAGCCAGGGGGAGAGCAGCATAGTTTGTGCGATTGGCACTTGTTTTTTGTGCTGATTTTACGAG
>JGI24111J20145_1000051_pt1 | contig 26271 bp, 17 predicted proteins | sample SubbioR11Jul_8B1_FD_20145 | JGI IMG/M metagenome (IMG submission 20145)
CAGCCGTGTACGAGAAGTATTGCGAAGAGCGGAGTCACTAATGTTTATCCCCCATACAGATAACGAGCGGGAGGAAATGCTTCGAAGGATCGGTGTTCAAAAAATCGAAGATCTCTTTGCTGCCGTTCCCCCAGAGTATCGATTCCCGACCCTTAATATCTCCGAAGGACTCACCGAAATGGAAGTTCTTACCCATCTTAAAGAGCTTTCCGAAGTAAATGAGTCCACCCAAGATTTAATCTGCTTTTTGGGTGCTGGCGCATACAACCACTATATCCCCGCAGCCGTAGACAGCATCCTTCAACGCGGAGAATTTTTCACTGCATATACACCTTACCAACCTGAAATATCCCAAGGGACTTTACAAGCGGTTTTTGAATATCAAAGTTTGATCGCGAACTTGACCGGCCTGGATGTGAGTAACGCTTCGCACTATGATGGCGCAACAGCCGCTGCTGAAGCTGCCGTAATGGCATACCATCACTTCCGGTTTAAACGAAAAAAAATGGTTATTTCCCCCGCTGTCCATCCACAATATCGCGATGTCATTCGCACCTATATGGATGGATATGGAAACATGGAAATCACGGGGGACGAGGAAGCCACCAATCCACTGGATTACCTCGATAACTTAACCTCCTTAGTCGATCCAAATACCGCCTTGGTCATCGTCCAATATCCCGACTTTTTAGGCAGGATCTATGATTTGACCTCCTTTGCCGAAAAAGTCCATACAGCCGGTGCTTTGCTGGCCGTAATTTTTAACCCCACATCGCTTGGTTTACTTAAAAGTCCGGGCGAAATGGGTGCAGATATCGCAGTGGGGGAAGGCCAACCTCTTGGGATACCACTTTCCTACGGTGGTCCATATCTCGGACTTTTTGCCGCCCGAAAAGAATTTGTTCGTAAAATTGCTGGTCGCCTGGTCGGGGAAACCACGGACGCGAAAGGAACCCGCGGTTATGTCCTAACCCTTACCGCTCGTGAGCAGCACATCCGCCGTGATAAAGCGACTTCCAATATCTGTACGAACCAGGGGTTAATGGCCTTGGCCTCGACAATCTACTTAAGCCTGCTGGGAAAACACGGACTTCGCCAGGTTGCAGAATTAAGCTATCAAAAAGCCCATTACGCCGCAGAACAGATTAATGCAATCCCCGGATATACTACCCTGATGGATCGTCCGTTTTTCCACGAATTTGTCGTTAAATGTCCGGTATCTGTAGAACAAATTAATTTATCTCTGTTAGACCACGGCATATTAGGCGGGTATGATCTGGGTAAAGACTATCCCTCGTTACCGAACCATATGATGTTCGCTGTAACCGAGATGATTACGCGCGATGATATCGATTACCTGTGCCAAATCCTGAAGGAGTACACCGATGACTGAACCAACCCTTTATGAACAATCATCCCCAGGACGTATCGGTGTTCGTTTTCCTGAACCGGATGTTCCTCTGACACCCTTACCCGAAATGCTCGTCCGGGCCGACCTCCCCTTGCCAGAATTATCCGAATTGGACGTCGTCCGTCATTTTACTCACCTTTCACAGATGAATTACTGTATCGACAGTGGATTCTACCCTCTTGGGTCGTGCACCATGAAATACAACCCCAAGATTAACGAAGTAACCGCTCGTCTGCCTGGTTTTGCCTTTACTCACCCACTGCAGCCCGATGAGACTGTCCAGGGCAACCTTGCCTTGATGTATGAGCTACAAGAATTGCTCAAAGAAATTAGCGGTTTCGATGCTGTTACATTGCAACCTGCCGCTGGCGCTCAAGGTGAATTTACCGGAGTGATGATCATTCGCGCATACCACCAGTCGCGAGGAGATAGCAAACGCACAAAAATGCTGATCCCTAATTCAGCCCACGGCACCAATCCGGCTACCTCTGGAATGACCGGGTTTGAAGTGGTTCACCTTCCAACCGATTCGCGTGGAAATGTTGACCTGGAAGTTTTGAGGAGCATGTGCAATGACAGTGTCGCAGGTTTGATGCTGACGAATCCCAACACGTTGGGATTATTCGAAGAAGATGTCCTTGAAGTAAATAAAATCGTCCACGAGGCGGGTGGACTGGTTTATGGCGATGGAGCAAACCTAAATGCCCTCCTCGGTATCGCCCGCCCTGGCGACCTGGGTTTAGATATTATGCACATTAACCTGCATAAAACTTTTTCAACCCCCCACGGCGGTGGTGGGCCGGGGTCTGGCCCAGTGGCAGTAGCTGCCCATTTATCAGAATTTCTCCCTGGCCCATTGGTATCCATCCTTGAAGAGGGTGATGAGGAAGAAGAACTTGCCCCATTATATGGATTTGTGATGCCCGAGAAATCCATTTGCCGGGTTAAATCCTTCAATGGTCACTTCGGAATGCTGGTNCGTGCATACACCTACATCNNAATGCATGGACCTCAAGGGTTGCGTAAAATTTCGGACTATGCAGTTCTGAATGCTAACTATCTTTTAGCCCGCCTGAGGGATTTTTATAAGGTTCCGTATGACCGTGTCTGTATGCATGAATTCGTCCTTGAAGGACATTTTGAAGACGCTCCCGAAATCAACGCCCTCGATATCGCCAAGCGGTTAATGGACTACAATTTCCATCCACCGACCAATTATTTCCCACTCATCGTCCCCGAAGCCTTGATGATCGAACCGACCGAGACCGAAAGTAAACAAACCCTCGATCGTTTCGCCGATGCATTAATCCAAATCGCTGCTGAAGCGCGCACCCACCCCGAACTCTTAAAAAGCGCACCTCATCATACCCCTGTTGGACGATTGGATGAGGTTAAAGCCGCCAAGGAACTGGTTCTTTGTTGTTGGTTGCCAGACTCTTTTGGATGATCTTTCTCCCCCACAACCCTCTAGAGGCGGCCATTGCGCCGCCTCTCCGGTTATAATCCAAGATAGTACAATGGAGGCATGATGAGACTAAAGGGTATAAAAGTAGTCTATTTAATTGGTGAGGGATTCGAGGAATTAGAATTTTTCGTTCCTCTGATGCGGCTGCAAGAAGAAGGTGCTCAGATTGTAATCGCCGGAATTAAACCCGGGGAAACTTACCGGGGTAAAAATGGGCTGCAAGCTCGCTCCGAAACCAGCGTAGCGGCGCTTGATGCCCAAGACTTTGATGGGATCGTAATTCCAGGCGGTTGGGCACCGGATAAAATTCGCCGCTATGATGAAGTTAAGCAACTTACCCGGAAACTATATCAAGATGGCAAAATCGTCGCGATGATATGTCACGCCGGGTTGGTGGGCATCAGCGCTGGGATTGTGAAAGGCCATGAGGCCACCGGCAGCGAAGGGATAAAAGACGATTTGCTCAATGCCGGTGCAACCTGGCGGGATGAGCCCGCTTTTCGGGCTGGTAATATTGTCTGGGGCCGGGTGGTTGCCGATATTCCAGATTTTTGCCGCGAGTTAGTAAAAGCATTAGAAGAACAAAAATTTAAATAAATTGATTCGGTAAAAACTATGGTTGAAATTCGCGACTTTTCCAGCCGACGAAATTTTCCCGGCGAGGTCGGCAACGATTTTGATGTTATATTGCACAAATACGATGCCATCCAAAATATCCCATGGCCGCTATTTGCTGCCCTTTTATTCTTGGTAGCCATGATCCCCACTCGTGCGGATTGGTCCTTAACCGTTGGGCTGTGGTTATTTTTTATTATCGATTGGCTGCTTCTAGCGCTTTTACCAAAAGCTGGAAAATCCTTTGGCCCACCCAAACCACCGGTTTTGGTTTTGGCTGTTCTACGCGCCCTGGCAGGTTGGTTACCGCTTTGGGGATTTCTTCCCCTCCAATTGCTTGGAACACTCCTGGTGATATACGGCTTTTGGATCGAACCTCATCACATCCGTGTTACTCATCAGATATTAAAATCATCGAAAATTAAACCCGGGTCACCTATTCGGCTGCTCCATCTCGGAGACCTGCATATCGAGCGCCTTACCAGACGCGAACAGGACCTACAAAAGTTAGTCCATACTTTAAATCCAGATATTATCCTTTTTTCTGGAGACGTCCTTAACTTATCTTACGTTCGTGATCCACAGGCTAAGGATATTGCTCGCCAGATCATGTCCACCTGGGATGCACCTTATGGTATTTACGCGGTCCTTGGCAGCCCAGCAGTCGACCTGGACTACACCGTCCAAGCCATTTATGCCAACTTACCCGTGCATCTGTTAAGAGGTGAACGGATGACCTTGAAGATCCATAACCAACAAATCGACCTGATCGGTTTGGATTGCACCCACCGTCCATACCTCGATAGTCCCCGCCTGGATCAATTGGTCGACCCGCTGTCCACCCGATTCACCATTTTCTTATATCATTCCCCAGATCTTGCCCCAAATGCTGCCCAACACAATATTGATTTACAACTTTCCGGTCACACTCATGGGGGTCAAGTGCGCTTGCCGTGGTTAGGAGCTTTTTTTACTGCCTCGCTTTACGGAAAAGTTTTTGAAGCCGGTCGCTACCTTCTCAAAGACCTTACCCTCTACATCACCAGAGGGTTGGGCATGGAAGGTGCCGGCGCACCGCGGGTTCGCTTTCTTTGCCCACCAGAAATTATCCTCTGGGAAATTAGCGCGCCATAAGCTCACTTTATTATAATTTTGCCTCTACCCAAGGGAACACTTTTTCTAAAGCTTCGTTCAGGCGCGAGGCATCTTTCCCACCGGCTTGGGCCAGGTTGGGTCTTCCGCCTCCACTTCCGCCTATCAGCGCTGCCACATTCTTTATCAAATCACCGGCATGCCAACCCTTTTTGACAAGATCATCACTGATCGCAGCAATAAGGATCGGTCGTCCTTCGATTGCGCTGCCAAGCACCACAACCCCGCTCGAAACTCGCTGCCGAAAGCGGTCGGTCATCTGCCGGAGTGTATCCGCATCGCCTTCACTAAGCACAGCGACCAAAACCTGAGCCTCACCCATACTTTTTATACCCACCATCGCTCTTTCAAATTCAGCCGTAACAAGTTGTTGGCGAAGCCGTGTGTTTTGCTTTTCGAGCCGCTGCCGCTCACCTAACAGATTGGAAGTCGCCTCTGGAACCTCATCTACTGCGCATTCAAGAATTTCCGCGCTTCGTTTCAGAACCTTGAAACGATGTTGAATAAAACGATAAGCTTCGCGCCCGCTTATCGCCTCTATCCGCCGCACACCAGCCGCAGCACTTCCTTCGCTGGTGATGATAAAAATTCCAACATCGCCGGTATTTTCAACGTGGGTTCCTCCGCACAATTCATACGAAAAAGGTTCATCTCCCCCTATGGTGATCGTACGCACATTTTCAGAATATTTTTCACCAAACAAAGCCATCGCCCCTTCTGCTATGGCATCTTTGAGCGGTTTGACCTTAATGTTTAAATCCTGCTCCATGAAGATTGCCTGATTGACGCCTTCCTCGATTTTCTCGATTTCCAGCCGCGGTTAATCCTTCAGGATGGGTGAAATCAAAACGCAGCCGGTCTGGTGCAACCAAGGAGCCCGCCTGGCGTGCGTGTTTGCCAAGAACCGCTTGTAATTCAGCGTGCAACAGGTGCGTCGCAGTGTGGTTGCGCATGATATCGAGCCGCCTTTGTGATTCGACCGATGCAATCGCGCGGCTGCCGACCGTCGGCATTCCACGAATAACCTCACCAATATGAACGATGATCCCCGCTGCTGGTTTGCGTGTATCATCGATCCGGATCTCCCAGCGTGGTTCGCGGGTAGAGACGATCGTGCCAGTATCCGATACCTGACCGCCGGCCTCAACATAAAAACAGGTCGACGGCAGGATAAGCTCAACAATATCGCCGGTTAAGGCTTCGGTAACCGGCTCGCCTTCATGCAATATGGCCAGGACATCGCCTTCCACTTCTAAAGAGGTATAGGGATCGTAAACCACACCACCTGGTCCGATTTTTCCAGCGGTTTGTAATTCTTGAAGTATGAGGCGGAAACCATCCACATTTTCACCCCCAACCGAACCAAACGCTTTTCCAGCCCCAGAAGCAAGGCGATGTTCATCCATCGCTTGAACGAAACCCTCTTGATCCACTTCTAACCCGTGTTCAAGGGCAACATCCCGAGTTAATTCCAAGGGCAAGCCATGAGTCGCATATAAATCAAAAGCTTTATCGCCCTCTAGTATTTTTTCTCCCACGCCCTTAACCCCCTCCAACATTCCCTCCAAATGAGCCATTCCTTGTTCAACCGTGCGTTGGAAACGTCGCTCTTCACGGGTCAAATTATCCAGGATGGTCTCACGATTGCGCACCAATTCAGGATACGCTGCCCCGTATCGATCGATAACCACCTCGGACACATGCGCTAAAAACGGCGCGGTTAATCCTATTTTGCTCCCGAAACGAGCTGCACGCCGAATGATCATCCGGCAGATATAATTACGCCCGGTATTCCCAGGAACAACCCCATCCGCAACCAAGAAAGATGCCGCTCTGGCATGATCCGCAATTACTCTGTAAGGAGTAATATTCTCTTTGCGTTCCTCGTCGGTCTGTCCGGTAAGATTTTGAACCTTATCGATTAATGGAGACAACAGATCCGTCATGTAATTGGACGAAACATGTTGCATAACCGATACGATTCGTTCTAAACCCATCCCCGTATCCACGTGGCAGGCCGGTAGTTGTTCTAGTGTATTCGGTCCTAGGCGGTTGTACTGAATAAAAACCAGGTTCCATAATTCCAAGAAACGGGCACAATTGCCGTTTACCTGGCAAATGTGGCCTGGTTGGCCATTTTTATCACAAAATTCGATCCCTCGGTCGATGTGAATTTCACTACAAGGCCCGCACGGACCAGTTTCTGCCATCTCCCAAAAATTATCCTTGCGTCCGAAAAATAAGACATGCTCTGGGTTAATCCCTGGTTGGATGCGCCAGTTGAGAACCGCTTCTTCGTCGGTCGGAATTTCTGCTTTTTCATCCCTGAAACAGGTTGTCCATATCCGGTCTTTATCCAGCCCCCAAACCCCTGTCAAAAGCTGCCATGCCCAAGCGATTGCTTCTTTCTTGTAATAATCACCAAACGACCAATTTCCCAACATCTCAAAAAAAGTGTGGTGGGTGTCATCGCGCCCTACATCATCAAGATCATTATGTTTGCCCGCCACGCGCATACATTTTTGCGAATTGGCCGCCCTGGTATACGGCCTTAGATCGGTTCCTAAAAATACATCTTTGAATTGAACCATCCCTGCATTCGTAAACAACAAAGTTTGGTCGCCGCCGGGAACCAACGAAGAGGATGCCACGAAAGTATGGCCTAATCCCGCGAAAAAATCGATAAAGGATTGGCGAATTTCAGCGCCGGATAATTCAGTTTTCATACACAATCCAACCTGTCGGAGTGAGATTTTCGAATGGGCTAGTAAAATTTTTTGTTGGGGTAGATTATAAGCGATAGAAGATTTGGAATCAATCAATCGATACATTTATTATTTGATAGTTACTGTTTTCGAAACTTATTCTGTAGACCCAAAAAACCCTGAAAGCCGCCTTAGAATGGCGGCCTTCACGATACCGAGGCGATCAAGGAGAATGTCTTCCTTATCTGGAGAAGGTCATTTTTATTAATTTTCCAGCGTTGTTCAGGGTTACCCTTGCATATTTATAATGGGTGTGCAATCCGATCTGGACCTCATGCCGAAAAATGATAACTGTCCGCTCATCGTAAGAACCTGGGCCGGTCGACGGAGACCTGACTAGCTTCTCATTCCTTTCGCTGCTTCCCAAACCGCCTCTTATCTTATCCAGGTTTACGGTTTCTTGGGCACTGACCCTGATTTCTACACGATCTAACCCAGGCAAATAAGGCTTAACCGCCTCTTTAGCCTGTTGCAACATCCGTTCTGACAATTGGACCTCTGGAGTATCCCCTTTTTGATGATCGCTGATTGTCATTACACTCATCGGCTTTTTTGGGCGAACCGTTCGTTTTTGGACGACCGCAACGCCATCATAATAGGCTAACGGATCCCCATACAAAACGAATGAAATCAGTGTCTTCTGATCCTCTCCATCGAGATAACCCTGGCGGCGTTTCATCTCCCGGGCCATTCCAATTTTNGCCTGNGTAAGGGCATCTCCTATCGGGTAGCCATCCCGGACGGCTGACCAAAAGAGGAACGCCAGCAAATCTGCGCCTACNAGAGGCGCACTAACTGCCCCATAAGAAATGCAAGTTGAACCCACCACAGCCGCAGTTCCGATCGATAAGAACCGCAGNGCTAATGAACTTTCCTCACGCTTATTATTAATATAACCACCGTAACAGGCTTCGCTCAATACAATCNTGGGTGACTTNCCATTTTTAGGTAAGTCTGCCAGGCTCAGCGCCACAGGGTAATCTGGCCCGGTCGCATTCTCCAATGGGTCGCGTTGACCGTACCATTCAGCTGTTTCGGCCAGACCGTGCAAATTAAAGAAACCCAACGAGGATTGGACGAGTTTCTGTGAATCGAATTTTTTAGTCTCTGTTGGAGGTGACACCAACAGCCCCCGTCCATTACTGACCGGCCGGAAGACGGCTTTGGAAGCCCGCCGCCAAACCGACGCAGTGTATCCAAAACCTGAAGATTGTGTCGTCGTTGTATTCCGACGGCCAAAAAGGATTTGCAAAAGCCGCATCCAAAAAGATAAGCTTCGGAAGTTTTTCAGGTTTTTTACAACCTTTTCATGGAATTGGATCGCCTGTCGAATTTGTTGTAACAAGAGCCCCGGATCTGACCCAGTTTCACCCGCGAATCGACCCACCGGCCATTCGGGGATAAAATAATTCGAATCCAATGTAGCATAGGGGTTATCCGACAGGACCTCATCGTCCATATCATCGGTAGGGTTGGGCAGCCGGTGAAATGGCACGATCTCCGGACTACCAACGATTACAACCGCCCCGATCCGCCCACCCTTTTTTCCCAATGCCTCATCTAGATCCCGTAGGGAGAGTTTTAACTTCCACGGATCGTTACCGGAGACCGTCTTTAGACCCAGTTTCCCAGTACATTCGATATCATCCGGACAAAAAACCATCGCTCCCCACCCAGCACGTTTGCGCACCGCATCCGCCAGCAAGACCATCTCCTTTTCGACAACCTTCATGGTTTGCTCACCATACTGAGCCCGTAAACCTGTCCGAGTCGAAAAAACAACGTAAATCGGGAAGCGTCCATCTGCTTTGGCAATCGCCGGAGATTTAACTCGCTTCGCCAGTCGCTCAAATTCAGCGATTGTTTCTGCCATCCATTCGGGACTCTTTTTAGTGGAACTCCTCTGTTCAAGCGGAATTTCTTTTTTTGATTCACCGTCGTGGTCGTTCGTTTCAAGGGTGGGTTTTGGCTCTTGAAAAACCTCAGTCTCAACCATCCCATTCGTAACCATGGTTTCCACTTCTTGGGTAGCTGTGGGATCAATACCTTGGTGAATCCGTTTTTCAGGCAGGAGGTTTAACCCTAATTGGGCTGCTACCACTGCTGGAATCGGTAGATTAAAATCAATTTCGAATCGATCAGGCCACAATGGCAGGTAGGGATGGTTCTTACCCCAAAAACGTAGGCTTACCTGACCGGCAGCATCGGCAGCCGAACAATGGTGTAACAAATTTATTGCCTCGGCCTCCTCGCCACCATTTACTCGCGCCTCAACTAACCCCAATTTAAAAACCAGGCAATCGGGAAATCTGAGATGATACAACTCGGAAAACTGAAGTAAATTTCCCTGCCCACCTAATCCTCGCACAATCTCGAGGTGAGTTATGCCAGCCAAAATATGCTCCTGGTTTAATGCCAAAGACTGATACAGATAGGTTTCCGCTTTTTTAAGATCATTGGCTTGCAGTGCTTTACGCGCATTTCGCAATACAATTCGCCATCCAGGCATTGGCAGCGCTGGGTCAACTCTTTCTCCTAGGACGAACAAGTCTTCATAGACAAGTTGTGCATCGATTGGATGTTGACGACCAAATGCTTTAGCCAGCAACTTGTTAACCAAAATATCTTCAGGATCTAAAACGTTAATTTTTCCAAGGATCTTAATCGCTTGGTCGTCTTTGTTTTCTCCCAAAAATATCTGAGCTAAAAAAGTATTGATCAGCAAGTCGCCAGGATAAACAGCCAACCATCGGGTTGCTGCTTGCCGCGCAAACCGGTATTCACCACTCGAAATCGCAGTTTTCAAAATCAACAACATCTTCGAGCGGTCTATCAGACCGTTATACAAGGGCAAGCTAATTTCTGTTGAATGATTTACATGCATGAACTCGCCTCCTGACAATTTTGTACCAGGTTTAGGGCAACAATAGCACCCAGGGTCCGCCGGATATTTACATCTTCTGGGGCTAAAAGGGCAGCCCTTCGAAGCATTAATTCTGCCCCCGGATAATCCTTCCCATCCCGCAACACCAGGGCAGATAAATAATATGGGCGATAATCTTCAGGCGCAACCTGTATCGAATACTGATAGGTGGATAGTGCCTCGGAAAATTCACGCCGTGTTGTGTAAGTCTTGCCCAATTCAAGCAATGATTCAATGTCATTCGGATTTAACCGTGCGGCTTCACTCAAGTGGAAAACGGCCTTATCCAGTTGACCACTACCCTGATAAATTCGCCCTAACATCAAATGCAGATCCGGCTGAAAAGATTTCATTCTCAAGGATAGCCCAGCAGCTTTTTCTGCCAGTTTATGGTTGCCCATTTCCATATAGACAATGGCTAACATACGCAAGACCCGTTCATCTTGGGGATACTCATCCGCAAGTTTTTGGAAAAGTTCGACGGCTTGCGTTGCCCCATTTAGCTTGTATAACAATTTTGCTCGTTCCAGGTGGATTTCAAACGCAGCGGGTATTTCTTCCAAAGCATTGGTTAATTCTTTCAAGGCTTCGTTTTCTTTTTTCTCACAAATTAATATGCGCGCAGTTAATAACCGAGAATCCACGTCCTTAGGGGTATGTTTCTGGGCATTGCGGACAAATTCTAGCGCTCCAGGTACATCACCCATCGCCAAGGCAATTTCACCGGCTAACACCAATGCTCGGGTCGGATAGCTGCTCAATTCCACAGCCCGTTCCGCAGCTTTTAATCCCTCACCATAACGTTTCAACCCCTGATAGGCTTCTGCCAAGGCAAACCAGATCTGCTCATCCTTTGGGGCAGATTGGGTAGTGGTTGACAATACTCTTTCTGCGTTTTCGTATTCTCCTTGCTTCAAATAATACGACCCAAGAGTCTTCGCAATTTCAATATTTCCTGGGGCCAATTCAAATGCTTGTTCTAGGTGAGGAATGGTCGCCTCAAATTCACAACAGAATTCCGAAAGACGGGCAGCCCACAAATGCCAGATTGGTTCATCCTCCCATAATTTCAGTCCTACCCCCAAAGCTTCACCCGCAATCGCATATTCCTTGTTCATTTCCGCAATTTCTGCTAATCCGGCCTGACAATAAGCATGCAGCGGGGTTAATTCAACCGCGTTTCGGGCTGTTTCCAACGCTTTTATTGGATTAATTTCCTTCAAGGCTTTGGCTGCCATAGCCTGTACCAAACCTGATCGATTAAATTGATCACCGAGTTGGGTGGCTGCTTGAGTATTCCCAACCCTGTTCAATCCATATACAAGCCAGGCAGCATCCTCATCATTAATTTGGTACGTGGCCAGTGTCCTCATATGGGCTTCGGTCGGGATAAAGATGGCCTCACCACGGGCTTTCCATCGTTCGATTTCTTTTGAATTGCTGACTTTCTTGAAATTTGAAACCAACTGGCTGAACCTGGTTACACAACTATCACTCAAGAGTGATTCCGGATAAATTCTTACAACCATTTTCAACTGTTTACCAGCAGATTGCCATTCAGCTGCCCTTACCATTTCACGAATGTAAAGCAACAATCCCCAAGGTTCATTATCGTATTGTCGGATGTAAATTCCCAACAAATCCAAGCCCGCTTTCCACCGGAACAAATCATTTCCTGCCAGGGCCAACATCAAATGGGAGATATTCAGGTTTACCCGGCCCGACTCTTCACCAACCCGCTCAACACGACAATCCGGTAATATTTGGGCAAATACTTGATTAAATAATTCCTCCCCTTGGCGGTAATCTCCCCGATTTGCCAGGCTCCGGATCTGCGAACATAAAACAAAGGGATGTTTAGGATCATGCGCCAGACCTTGATCGATCAGCTTTCCTGCCAGGGGAAAATCACCCTGTTCTATCGCCAGGTGAGCTCGGATGCCAAGCAAACCAGCTACCCAGTACCCGGCCTCACTTTGATCGGCACTTATCAAGCAGTCGCCTCCTTCATCTCCTTTCGGTAAATCGGACAATTGCGCTGCCCGTTCATTTTGTAATAACCTTAAGGCAATTTCAACCGCTTTGTGACGAACTTGGGCTGAGAAGGGACAAAACTCTACTGCTTTGTCGGCATGGTAAAGGGCCGAATTGAGATTATTCATTTTTTCGAAAAGCCGTGAAAAGCGCACATGGATCTCAGCCATTGAATCAGGGAGTTCAATCCACGATTGGCGATGAGCTTTTTCTTGTGAGTCAACCGGATAACCCTGAACTCCCTGGCTTTCGCGAATGCGTAGAACCCGTTCTAACGATGCCAATGCGGCCTGCGGTCGATCCAATTTTTCTTGAAGGTCACTCTGCAAAAGGTAATAAGGTACACGTGAAGGGTTGAGCCCAATGGCTCGCTGGACAGACTCCAAAGCATCTTCATCTCGTCCGCCTGCCTTGTACAGGTAAGCCAGTTCAAATCGTAGTTCATCGGATGAATCACCAGCTTTTTCTACAGCATTTTCCAACGTGGTTAGCGCCAGATCAATTTCTCCGAGTCGCATGGCTTCATGAGCTGCACGGCGCAAATCTTCACTGCTAATGGATGGGATTTCGATTGCCCGTTTTAATGCATCCATTGCACTATTTTTATCCCCATTCTTTATGAGTAGATCGGCCAATCGAATAGCAAACTGCACGTTGTTTGGCTCAAATTGGATAGCGGTTTTCAAAGCATTGATGCCGTTTTCATAAGCCCTGATCGCTTCCATCGTATGTGCGTACCAGGATAAGTTTCCGGGATCATCAGGCGCCATCGATAGAACGGTTTGGGCGCTATGTAAAGCCGAGTCACAAAGAGATACTTTGATGTAGGCGTCGGTCAATACCCGGTAAAGTCCAATTGATTCTGGATGGGCACTCGCTGCATTTTGGAGTGCCGCCAAGGCGGTTTCGTATTGCCCGAGTGTTAATGCGGTTTTTCCAAATCCGGCCTGAACCCGCCAATACCATTGCGATTGGTTTACTTCATCCGTTTCTACAATTTGCTGATAAGCTGCAAAAGCAGCCTCGAATTCTTTTCTTAAAGCCAGTACCTCTGCGAGCATCAAGCGTGTTTCAAATTGGTTTCCATCGATGCGCATGGCTTTCTGCAAAGCCTTTTGAGCTTTGACTACGTTGGCATAATCCAACTTTTCATCGCTCGCCAAGATATACTTTTCTGGATCGCCCAGCAACTCACCTGAATACAAAACGAACCAATCAGCTTCAGGTTGATCACATTGCAATGCCGTTTCCAAAATGGATAAACCTGTGTCATGATCCTCATTTTCCAATAAGATCCTGGCATGAAGAAAAGCCAATCCGCCATCTACCGGCCACCTAACGCGTGCTTTTTCCACAACCTCCAGGGCTTCCCGTTCGTGCCCGAGGGATTGTAACGTCTTCGATAATGCCAATGCCACTTCATTGGATTCGGGAGCCAACCTGGCAGATTGACGTAAAAATGGAAGCGCTTCCGTAGCGGAACCGAGCATCAAACAGGTGTTTCCTAAAGCAAAATGCAACTCTGCAGAATCGGGTGCATTCAAAATTGCGGTTCGAAGAGTTTCGAGTGCCCGAGGTCCATCACCCTTCAGAATCTGTATTTTCGCAAGCTCCACCCAAGGTAAAGAATTCTCTGGGATAAGCAGGGTTGCCTTCGAAAGATAGGTTATTCCTTCCTCCAAAGCGCCCTCTTTAGCAATGGCCATACCCATATAAGCATATGCCATTCCATGATCTGGATTAATGGAGAGAATTTTTTTACATACTTGCTTAACTTCTGAATATTTTCCACCCTCGTAAACACATTTTGCCAAGGCTAATGTATCATCCAGGGCTGGAAGCGGAACCATTTCGAGGATTTTATACCGCTCCTCCATTGCCGCCTGCCACAAACGATGACCTTCAAGAAATTCTGCCAATTTCCGACAGGGTTCAACCTTTTCAGGCTCGAGCAANATAACTTGNTGGATCAAGTNGAGCGCTTTCTCTTTATCCCCGGTTTTATGGCATAAATCGGCTGTCCATTCAAGCAAGCGGGTATCCATAGGTTTGACCCTCAAAAACACCTCTGCTACTTCGAGCGCTTGTGACAGCAAACCTAGATAGACCAAGGCATCAAGGAGCGGCCAAGGTTGAAAATCGAAAACATATTGACCGCCCAAACTGTACATCGATTGACCGGCCTGAGCGAGCCAATAACCTACCGCCTCTCGCGCTATTTCCTGACCTTCTCGGGGAAATCCATTTTTTGCACGCTTAAAGGCTTGAAAAACACGCGCCAGCACGGGTTGAGTCACCCCTTGCGAGTCGCGGTTGAAAACAGGCGAGTTGATTGTTTCCGGTAAAAAAATTAATTCGGTTTGCAACTTATCAGAAACTGGTAAAACTGAGACAATCTCTTCGCATTCTTTCCATATTCCCTCATGGTTTACTCCACTCCGGCCTGCGATCGAAGCGATCTGGAATGTGCTTCCGACCAGCCAGTGGTGTAATCCGGTGCGAACCTTCTCGAGAAACATCGCCGCTTGGATTGGATGACCTGCGAATTGGTGCAAGCTGGCAATAGCTTCGAATTCGAGTATTTTTTTAGATAGAGTGGTCCAATTTAATTCATCAGGCTCTAGGGTATTCCTAATTTCATCCAAATCTTCTCGATGATCGATCAACAAAGATGCTGAAAGCGTATGAACCAAAGAATTGCGCCCTCGATTGGCTAGAAATCGAAGCCATTCCACTTGGTTAATTAAAGACAAACGAACCAATACATTGCCCAATTTTTCCTTTTGTTCTGTTTCGGTCAATGGATTGGAGATCAAAATATGGGTAATCCATCTTGCAGAAGGGAAAATTTCTTCTTTTTGGCATAGTGCCTCAATCAGTTTTTCTGGATCCGGTATCAATCCATACAGACATGCCAATGGAGTGTCCCAAACATCTGCCGGGCAAGCTGGAGACCTGAACATCAAGGATGCAATCTCGTTGTAGAATCCCTCCCAAGTTTGCGTCTTCCTTCTTCTTTCCCGCAGTGCTAAAGCAACAAGGCAGGCCTCAACCAAAGTTTGTGGTCCATCACCAGTGCGCATCATGTTTTCAAGAGCGTTTAAGGCTTTTCTGCGCAACCCACTTTCGATCATCGGCATATTGTCTGCTCGAAGATTTTTTGCTGGAGTTCTGCATCCAAGCAAACGTAAGCCCACCTCAGCCGGACACCAGGCCTCTACTTGATGGCTGTCGACACCGAGAACTGAATACAATAGTTCCGCTTGATTTAAAGTTGACCACACCAATCGATCGGCTTTAATTGCTGGTAAAACAACCGGCGAATCGGTTGCTGATAGTAAATTCCTAAGTTCCACAAAGAGTTCTGCAGGTTGCATCTTCGCTCCAGTCTATATGATGGTGGTATGCCGCCATACCAATGGCGAATGGGCTTATGGGATTTGCAAAGCGAACCAGTATGCACCAGCAATCAAGACCATACCGGCGATCACTAAGAATGTCCCGATCCCGGCCGCTGTTTTTATCAACTGGTTGAGAGAATCGACCAGCGCGGATGCATTTCCGACCAGGCCAGCCACTTCTTCAGAAATCCCTTTTTGAGCCATCCGCGCTGTGTGTACAGCAATTTTCTTGATATCTCCCCCAATGGCCCGGGAAACCATTACGGTAACACCGATGAACAACAACATCACACCCAGGACCAGCGCGATCGCGGCCAGCATCAACATAAAATCAGCCTTGGACATTTCAAAAATCATCATATCCTTCCTCCCATATTTCTCTGTCAGAAGGATACAATGCAAGATACATGCCAATTAAAATGTCTAGTTGTTATCCTTTGTTATAAATATCCGCCGGCAAATCGGACACATCAATTGCCCTATTGTCGCAGAATAACATCGCCCGTTCGAGAGCGTGACTTAATTCGCGGATATTTCCTGGCCAGGTATATTGCATCAACGCCTGCATCGCCCGAGGCGTAATATCTTCAATATTGATACCCATTTTCAAATTATTCTCTCGAATAAAAAAGCCAACCAACTCTGGGATATCTGCTTTACGGTCTCTCAGCGGGGGTAAATGCAAATCAACTACTTTTAATCGAAAATATAAATCCTGGCGAAATTCAGATTTGTCGATCATATCCTTTAAATTGCGGTTCGAGGCTGCCAGTATTTGAACGTCGACGTGAATTAAGTTAGTCCCCCCCACCCGTCGAAAAGCATGTTCATCAATGGCCCGTAATAACTTGGCTTGGATATCCAATGGCATCGAGGATATCTCGTCCAGAAACAAAATTCCATCGTCAGCCACTTCCATCAAACCATGTTTTCTGCGATCCGCACCGGTAAAAGCACCGGCCTCATAACCGAACAACTCTGATTCAAGCACCGTGGTTTGTATTGCCGCACAGTTGATCGCAATAAAAGGCTTATTTAGTCGTGGTCCAGCCTGGTGGATGAACCGGGCCAATACATCCTTCCCAGTACCTGTTTCACCTGTAATTAATACGGAAACCTGTACCTGGGCAGCCTTTTGCGCCTGGCTTAATGCAGTTTGCATCGTTGCGCTTTTTCCGGCAATAAAATTGACACTTTGTTTTTGGCTCTGGCGTAAGTGGGCTAGTTCACGCCGCATTTGCACGATTTCACACGCTCTTTGGATCGATGTCTCCAACCGGGTCAGTTGGATTGGCTTGGTGAGGAAGTCATGTGCTCCATTTTTCATCGCATCCACAGCCATATCGATATCACCATAGGCTGTAATAATGATGATCGGTGGCCGCATGGGCAGATTACTAGTTTCATTCAATAATGAGGGGCCGTAACCATCGGGTAAAGATACGTCCAATAAAACGACATCCCCATCACCCCGTTTGATACTGGTCCGCGCATCCTGGAGTGTAGCCGCTCCAATCACCTCATAACCAAGCGACGTTAAAAACTCTTCAATAATCTTACGGGTGTTTTCTTCATCATCCACAATCAGGACAGTTATTGACATTCTGGATTTTCCTCGCAGACAGGGAGGTAAACATGAAATACGGTACCACCAGGGAACGAATGAACGGTCATATTCCCGCGGTGGGCGGTCACAATTCGTTTGCTTATCGGCAGACCTAACCCAGTCCCCATCGGCTTGGTTGTTACAAAGGGCTCAAAAATTCGGTCCCGGATTTCATCCGGGATCCCTGGGCCATTATCCGAAACTGCGACTTCAATTTGAGGGCGATTGGCCACCAAATTAGACAAGCTGGTACGGACAGAAAGAATACCCCCAATTTCTCGCATCGCATCAATGGCATTACTGATCAGATTAGTAAAAACTTGCTCGAGTGCCCGCCAATCCCCCTTCACTGGCGGGAGTTTATCTTCTGGTTGAAACACATATTTAATATTCAGCCGTTCCATCCGCGGACGCCAGCGTTCTAAAAGGCGATATAAGGTTTCACTCAAGTTTACCGGCTCTTGCATCGGCTCATAAGGTTTGGCAAAATTTTTCAATGCCTCCATTTGATGATGCAAACGCAAGAAATCATTCTCCATCCGTGAGATCAGCTCCTGGTTGGGATCTTCAAGGCCAAGACGCCGCGATAATAGTTGCAACCCGGTCGAGATACTATTGATCGGATTTAAAACCTCATGCGCAAATACACCCATAAATTCGCCCAATAATGCACGCTGTTCCAATTGGCGGGTTTGCATTCGGATTTGCTCGTGTTCACTGATATCACGCACAATGAGGGTGATCGCGGTTACTTCCCGGTTTTCCTCCACCGGAATAACCTTGACATCCGAAGTGAAAGCTTGCCCATTCCGACGGTGGAGGATCATTGTTTCCAAGTTCGGGGTAACGATCCCTAAACTGGCGCTTGTCAAAACGGGCATCAATCGATCAGGGGTGATAACGATATTATCAACACTTTTTCCATTCACCTCTTTATTGGTGTACCCAAGCATGGTTTCCGCTGCCGGGTTGATCTCGCTAATGGTTAAATCTGGTTTTAAAACCAGAACACCTTCTTGAAGATACTCGACCACGGCTGATTGGATTGCTAACTGGTGTTCTTGGGCTTTAACCCGCCGGTCTAAATTTTTATTCCGAATTGAATTGTCAAAAGCCAGCCCAACGTACGCACCTAAAAGTTCGATCGTACTCAACAAAATCGCAGGTGGTTGGCTGTCAATTCCACCCATTACCATCAACCCATTGATGCCGTTGTCCTGCCCTAAGGGTGTTGAAGCGACATAGGATAAATTCGCCATTCGGGAAGATCGGTGCAAATCGGTGATCACTCTTTTCCCTGGCATCCACATTATCGGCATTGAAAGTCGGATCAGGTCAGAGGATGGCAAATTCTGGGGGAAACAGGCTATTTCTTCAAGGGTAACCAGCTTGATTAATTCCGGATAATTGGCTTCTGCATGGTAAACACATACCAGATTTGTATCAAACAAATCACGGGTGATCGATAAAATACGTTCGATTGTGGCCATCAGGTCACCGCTCTGGATTAATTCCGGCAATAACCGCAAGGACCGAAATATCTTTTCTTGCCACTCCCCCGAAGTTATTCGCTCGTTTCTCTGGGGTGTCACCCGGATGACCGACCATTGGATGGTCGGGTCCAGGATTAATTGCCGTACCATCACCGGAATCGAGGGTCGGTTCCGGATTTGCAGCATAGAAGCAGTATGCCCATGGGTTAATAATTCATTATGGTCAACCGAATCAAGAAATTGTTCTAGGGGAGCGTTTACGACTTCCTGAAGAGAGTAAGCCGATAGAACAAGAAATGGACTATTCGCATCGAGGACTTTATTATTTCCACCATCATATACGAACGCCGCTTCATCCACCAGCCTTAATAATCCATTGATCGCCGCGATAGCGTCAACTTTTTGAGACTTGCTCCCCCACAAGGCTTGGATAGGACGACTAATCACATCGCGCATCAATACTTACACCTAAGTTACCCGGCGTAAATGAGCGGGTAAGATACCTTCCATCGCACGGTATTTTGCAACGGTCCGCCGCGCTACTACATGACCTTGTTGGGCAAGCAGCCTTGCCAGTTGCGAATCACTCAAAGGGCGCTTTTCTCGATCAATTAAGTCGCACATCGCCGTTCGGACATTCAAACTTCGATCAAAGAAACTAGAAAGAGGGACGATTTTCCGATTGGGTAATTGTACCGTCTTATTGGAAACTGCCCTTGAAATCGTCGATTCGTGAACGTCCAGCTCTTGAGAAATATACACCCGTGTTAAGGGTTTAATATGCCGTTCGCCATGAAGAATGAAATCTCGCTGCAAGGTGACGACCCGGGTCATCAAACGCTGCATCGTGTGATTGCGTTGTTGCAAGCATTTTACGAACAAGGCCGCTCTTTCCAGGTCGGTTTTCATTCCAGCACGAGCTTCGCCTTCTGCTTGACGAGTGGCCTGCTGAAACATGTGATTGAGTCGTAAAAATCCGCGTAAAGGCAGGATAATTTCAACAACCAACGGGTTGTCGGGTGAATCATTGAGATAGTTGATGATTATATCTGGATAATAATAAACATCACCAGATTTTGGGGAAGGTTGATGGACATCGCCCCAATGGGCACGCCCTGGAAATGGGTTTAAATTTTCACTAATAAACCGGATCGCATCCTGAACCCGCGAATGAGAGGTTTTAAATAGACGGGCAATTTCGGCAGTCTGCCGCCGGCTGAGAAGATCCATTGCCTCAGTAACGATCCTCACCGCCAATTCTGGAATCTCTCTCGTCTCACCGAGTACATCTAACTGAACCAGTAATGCCTCCTGAGGAGAGGAGGAGCCAACCCCAATTGGATCTGCTCGTTGAATAATTTGCTGCACCGATTTTACTATAGAGGGCAGGACATGAAAATAACGGGCTATCTCTACGAGCGGGATGGTTAAAAAGCCGTCTTCGTCAAGGTGGGTTAGTAGATAAGCAGCAATTTTGCGCTCTTCTGGTTCCAAATCAAAACCGATTTGTTTCAGGACATAAACCGGTAATTCTTCAACCGCAGCGGTTATGGGTTCATCCGGATAATACTCCTCGCTCCTTTGAGCACCTGGCAAGAAGTCTTCCCGTGGAGAAACAAAAACCACTGGCTCGTCGGGGTTCATGCTGACCGAATGGCTGCAAACAGGGCACCCACCAACGGAAGGCAAAGCCCTCTGACAAGTGGGACACCGCCTTTCCTCTACCAGCTCCAAGGCCGGGTTGGTTAATTCTTGTTGTATTTGCTCATACAACTCCCCTACGGTTTGGCTGAGCAGGGTCATCGTTTGAGCTAGATGGGCTGTGGTTAAGGGTCGTAAACCTTGGTGTTGGAGTTGGAACATTGCTCACCCCTTCGTGGTTAAATGAGTATAGCTGTTATGATCTTATGTTGCAAGTTCTATGCCAATGAAATTTTCTACTCATGGTAAAATTTTTCACATCATGAGTGAACCTTTATAAAAAAAACAAATGCACCGATCATCACCCATTGGTCAGCATCCACCGCTCATGATTGGATCTAGAAAGTTCTTCGTTTGGTTTGCATCCTGGAAGGGAAAGGTTAATAATGCTCTCAAAAAAGCCACGGAAATTGATCCTTATCCTCCTGTTTATCGCGGTAATCGTAATAATTGTTTTTACCTGGCGGACGGTTTATGCTCCCCAGCAAGTTTTCAACAGCACTCGCGCCATGCAAGATGCTGCTGCTCAGGTTAGTTTTGGACCTCGAATTCCTGGCAGTATTGGGCATTCCCTGGCCGTGGATTACATTACCCAAGAATTGGTAAAGGCCGGCTGGCAGGTCGAAATTCAAGAAACCATTTCAATGGGCCATCCCATCCGCAATATTATCGCTCAGCGTGGAAACGGTTCACCCTGGGTATTACTCGGAACCCATTACGATACTCGCCAAATTAGTGATCTTGATCCAGACGTGGACCGCCGCGCAGATCCCGTACCTGGTGCAAACGATGGCGCCTCTGGGGTTGCTGTATTGCTCGAATTAGCCCGGGTCCTCCCAAGGGATACCACGCCACAGGTTTGGCTGGTCTTTTTTGACGCCGAAGACCAGGGCAACATCCCTGGCTGGGATTGGATCCTTGGATCACGGGCTTACGTGGAATCCTTACAAGAATATCCAGATAAAGTGGTTATCGTGGATATGATCGGTGATTCGGATTTAAATGTCTATCAAGAAAGAAATTCAAACCCTATAATTACAGCCGAAATTTGGGAAACAGCCGCTTCATTAGGTTTTGAGAACCATTTCATTCCGGAAGTAAAATATAGTATTCTCGACGATCACACTTCCTTCTTGGAACAAGGAATCCCTGCCATTGTAATNATCGATTTTGATTTCCCGTATTGGCACACAACCGCAGATACCCTGGATAAAATATCCCCCGATAGCCTTGAAATGATCGGGAAAACCCTTTTGAAATGGTTGGGCGATCTCTGAACAAAACAACTTACAACCGGTTGGCAAATTGAGAAACCTGACGTAAACTAAAGGAACATGGATGAGCTTACCCTCCTAAAAACACTTCGCCCAATATGGCTCAACCGTACCCTTCACCAANTCGCGCGCAATGCCGGTGTCCGTGAAAGTTTACGCAGCCAGTTNGAAAATTTTTATTCTTTGCTCGAAATAGTNGTTGAAANCGGCGACCGGACCTGGTTAGACTCGATTTTAGCCGAATGGGCGCATTCGCTTACCCTATCTGACCTGGAGGAAAAAACAAACAGCCTAACCAGTTTTACGGCTGCCTTAATGAGCCTAACCTTCGAGATCTGTCGGGAATCTTTGGACCCAACCCAGGCACTCGCTTTAATTTGCACATTGACACCGGTGTTTACCTACTCTATGGAACGGACGGCCCAAAATGAGATCGAGGCGAAAATCGGGCATGTCAATGACCAACTGGATATCACTCGCCAAACCCTGGAAAAGCTGGATAAAAGCAAATCTGAATTTATCGCTGTTGCCGCTCATGAGCTCAGAACCCCCCTGACATTGGTGGAAGGCTATTTGTCTATGCTGCGAGAATCTATCCAACAGCGTGGAAGTTTAAAATCGGAATTGGAAATGATGAGTGGGATTACCAATGGTGCGCGTCGCTTACAGGCGATCGTGGATGATATGATCGATGTTTCCCTGATCGACAACCGCCTGATGATGTTGAACATGCAACCTATTTGGTTGGACCGCTTGTTCTCTGTCCTTGAATCTGAACTTAAACAGGCGATAAATGAACGCCAGCAGCACCTAGTCATCCATAACTTCCCTGGCGCGAAAGAAATGACTTTTGGTGATCCAGAAAGGTTACTGCAGGTTTTTCGTAACATTTTAACAAATGCAGTAAAATTTACCCCTGACTCCGGTCATATCTGGATCGATGGACGCAAACTGCCTGGGTTTATTGAGGTCTTAATCAAGGATGAAGGTATCGGCATCGATACCAACGATCAACCGATCATATTCGAAAAATTCGCCCGGATAGGCAATATTTCCCTCCACTCCAGTGGAAAAACCAAGTTCAAAGGTGGTGGTCCAGGCCTGGGGCTCCACATCGCCAAGGGAATTGTCGAAGCTCACGGCGGGGCGATCTGGGTTGAGTCCGAGGGGTATGATGAAATTAATTGTCCTGGGACCACTTTTCACATCCTTATCCCAATCCACACGGAACCACCGGATGCCAAAACCGCGCGCCTGTTTGCTTCTCTTTTTAATACCGCAAATCCTACCTGAACTATGCCCCCTTCTAGACCATTTGACCAACCTGCCCTTCGCATCGCCCCAATTAAACCGTATTACTTTGCCACCCTTAATCAAAAGATTGTCGAGCTGAGTTCTACAGGAGTTGATATCATCCGCATTGATATCGGATCACCGGATCTACCTCCCGCGGATTTTATTATTGATACTCTTGTCACTACCGCTCGGCGATCAGACGTTCACGGTTACACGGATAACGGCGGTACTCTCGGATTCCGAGAAGCGATCGCCCATTTTTACCAAAATCGTTTTCAAGTCAAATTAAATCCGGTAAACGAAACCCTGGGATTGTTAGGCTCGAAGGAAGGTATTTTCAATCTTAGCCAGGTATGGGTCAATCCTGGAGATATTGTCCTCATACCGGATCCGGGGTATCCGGTATACCGTGTCAGCGGGCTGATTGCCGGTGCTCAAATCTACACCCTTCCCGTTCTCAGAAAAAACCAATTTCTACCCGACCTGGACGCAATTCCACAGGATATTCTGGAAAAAGCAAAATTATTGTGGTTAAATTTTCCTGGTAACCCTACCGGGGCTGTGGCACCTATCCATTTTTTTGAAAAAGCCGTTGAATTTGCACATCGCTATCAAATCTTGATCGCCCATGACGCGCCATACACGAATATATGCTACGAAGATTATCAAGCCCCCAGCATTTTACAGGTGGAAGGATCTAAAGATGTGTGTGTCGAATTTAATTCACTCTCCAAATCCTACAATTTGGCTGGCTGGCGCTTAGGGATGGTTGTTGGCAATCCCCAGGTGATTCAATATTTGCATACCTATAAAAGCCAGAGTGACTCATCTCATTTTGAAGCAATGTTACAAGCCGGTATCGCCGCCCTCACTGGAGATCAGAAATGGATTGAAGACCGCAATGCGGTTTACCAATACCGTCGAGATTTGATGGTGGATGGTCTTCGAAAATCGGGGTTTACAGTCGATTCTCCTCGAGCAGCCATTTATATGTGGGCGTCCTTACCACCTGGGTTTACCGACAGTATGGATTTTTGTGCCCGATTGTTGCAAGAAACCGGGGTCAGTGTAACCCCTGGGGTCATTTATGGAAAATATGGTGAAGGATTTATCCGCATCTCGCTCAGCGCGCCAACGGACCGGTTAAAACAGGCCATCTCTCGGATTACCAAATGGTTGTCTAAATCAACCGGAACGGTATAAAATAATCTATATGGCAAAAAAGACGGTTGAACCCACCCAGATGCCGCGCGAAAGCGCGATCCTTGTTGGTATAGAATTTCGCGATGAACCCCAGTTACTTTTGATGGAAGATTCGCTCAACGAATTATCCTTACTCGCTGGTACGGCTAACATCGATATTCTCGGGGTAATGACCCAAAAACTCAACAACCCCAACCCAGAAACATTGATCGGCTCTGGTAAGGTTGAGGAGATTAAGATCCTGGTCGAGGAAACCGAGGCAGACCTGGTTATTTTCGATACCGAATTGTCGCCCCGCCACCAGCGAGAACTGGAAGAAAAGTTTGGCGATCGGGTTCGAGTTGTAGATCGTACTGCCCTGATCCTGGATATTTTTGCTCAACACGCACAAACCAGGGAGGGTATTTTGCAGGTCGAGCTGGCTTATTACGAGTACCGCCTCCCACGCCTTACCCGCGCCTGGACCCACCTGGCTCGCCAGGCCGGTGGCGGGGGCGGTCGCACCGGTTCAAGCGGTGGTGTGGGTTTGCGCGGCCCTGGTGAAACCCAGCTCGAAGTTGACCGTCGTGAGATTCACAAACGAATTGCTCACTTAAAAGAAGAATTGGAAAAAGTCCGCGCCCACCGGCAACGGTATCGGGAACAACGACGGCGCTCCAATATACCTATCGTTGCTCTGGTTGGTTATACCAACACCGGAAAATCCACCTTGCTTAATCAGCTTGCCCGAGCGGATGTTTATGTGGCCGATCGGTTGTTTGCCACCCTGGATCCGACAACCCGGAGGGTTGAGCTGCCTGGCGGCCATCCCACCTTGTTCACCGATACTGTCGGCTTTATTCAAAAACTCCCCACTCAACTTGTCGCCGCATTTCGAGCGACCTTGGAGGAGATAACCGAAGCTGATCTGCTCGTCCACATCCTCGATGTAACCCATACTAATGCGATGCAACACTGGAAAGCTGTACAGCAAACGCTTATGGATATCGGGTGTGAAAACATCCCAGTAATTACCGCATTAAATAAAATTGATCGCCTTCCTAACCCGGCTGCAATCACTGCCGGATTAGACAACTTTTCCCGCTCGGTAGCAATCTCTGCCCTTACCGGTCAGGGAATAGAAGAAATGCTCACTGTCATCGAAAACATTTTATTTGAAGATTTCATACCGATTACAGTTTACCTTCCCTATCAAAAAGGTCAATTGATTTCGTATTTCCATGAAGTCGGAAAAATTGATACAACCACCCCCGGAGAACAATACCTGACAATTAAGGGATCGATACCCGGACGGTTTGCTGCTTTTTTTAAACCCTATACCGGGAAACCCCCACAAGCCAAGGAGGAATAAAAAGTGGACCAAAAAATATCTCACCTTCTTGACCTTATCTCTGGTTTTTTTGCAATCCGTAAAGGTTTATTGCCTCTAATCGCGATATTTATGATCTTGTTAAATTTTTTCCTGAATTTTATTGCTCCTAATTGGTTTTCACAATCAGATTTTTTCTTGCATCTTGGGATCATCCTCGCAATCCTGGGGATCCTATTAGCCTGGGCGTTGTGAGGGTAAACATAAAAAGGGCTTGCCCTGAGTGACAAGCCCATCCTCGCATTGTATCTTTTAATTAGAGCTGACTATTTCTTCTTTTTATCTTTTTCCATACTGACGATTTCGCGTCCCTGGTAATTCCCGCAACTTGGACATACCGTGTGCGGTAACCGCATTTCATTACATTGGCTGCACTGAACAAGGTTGGGGATACTTAAAGCATCATGAGCTCTGCGGCGGTCACGCCGGCCTTTGGAAATTTTCCGCTTAGGTAGAGGAACCATTCTACAACTCCTATCTTTCGCGCCTTAAATTTGGCAATAATAATCGTTGATAGCCGCAAAATTATACTTTCCAACCGGCATCATTGTCAAGAAAAATAC
>JGI24111J20145_1000053_pt1 | contig 26054 bp, 24 predicted proteins | sample SubbioR11Jul_8B1_FD_20145 | JGI IMG/M metagenome (IMG submission 20145)
AAGAGGCGGTGAAGAACCTTTTCGTCCTGACTCGTAGGACCGATGGTGGCAACAATTTTTGCATATCGATATCTCATTTGCCCCTCAGTATTTGTATCTTTCAAAACTGCAACCTTATTTTTGGGTAAATATTGGATAACAAAAGAGATAAAATATTTTTCCCTGTAAATGAAGCAGGAAGGCGCTCTCCCTCGGTGAAAAGCGGTTTATCAATCCATTGTCAATACATCAATAATCGGGTCCATCGCCCAGTCGATGTCCTCGCGATTGATGGTTAGCGGTGGAGCAAAACGGATCGTGTGGGTATGAGTCTCCTTGGCTAGAATACCTCTTTTTTGAAGGGCTTCACAAAAACGACGGGCACCTTTGGCTTCTGGTTTCAACTCGACACCGATCAACAACCCTCTGCCTCGGACCTCCTTTATATTTTTGGAGGGAACCTCCATCAGGCGTTCGAGGAAATACTCACCCATTTCAGCTGAGTTGGTGATCAGATCCTCATCGATGATTACTTTTAAGGCTTCGCGGGCGATTGCACAGGCGAGTGGGTTACCACCAAAGGTTGAACCATGTTCACCTGGTTGAAAAAGCCCCATAATCGGGCTATTGGCCAAGACAGCCGAAACGGGGTAGAAACCACCCGATAAGGCTTTGCCGATGATGATCATATCTGGGTAAACATCCTCATGATCGACAGCAAAAAGCTTCCCAGTTCGTCCAAGGCCGGTTTGTATTTCGTCAACAACCATAAGAACATTATTTTTTCGACAAATCTCGGCTACCTTTTTGAGGTATCCGGCAGGCGGTATCAAAACACCCGCTTCCCCCTGGATGGGCTCGAGCAAGATAGCCGCGGTATTCCCGGTAACCGCCTTTTTGATAGCTTCCGCATCACCATATGGAACAGAAATGAACCCGGGGGTAAAAGGACCGAAGTCACCTTTATACTTGGGTTCGCTGGAGAAAGAAACAATTGAGATGGTCCGGCCATGGAAATTCCCATCGGCAACGATGATCTCCGCTAGTTGGCGAGGCACTTTTTTAATTTCATAAGCCCATTTGCGGGCCAGCTTGAGAGCGGTTTCGACAGCTTCTGCACCGCTGTTCATCGGTAAAGCCATATCATATCCCGTCATCTGGGATAATTCCTGGTAAAACAAGGGCAGTTGATCATTACGGAAAGCGCGGGAGGTGAGGGTAATTTTTTTTGCCTGCGCTTGCATCGCTTCCAGAATTCTAGGATGGGCATGCCCTTGGTTCAGAGCTGAATAGGCGCTCAGGAAGTCCAGGTAGCGATTACCCTCTACATCCCAAACCCAAATACCCTCTCCACGCACAAGGACAACATCCAAAGGATGATAATTGTGGGCGCCAAATTTTTCTTCGATTTCAATATAGTCTTTGGTAAGCATAGACCAAATCTCCATTCTTACCGAGCGAGAAGTTCGACCAGGATTGCTTTTTGGGCATGCAGTCGATTGTGGGCTTGTGGGAACAAACGGGATCTAGGGCCATCGGCTACCGGGTCAGTGATTTCCTGACCGCGATGGGCAGGAAGGCAATGAAGAACAATAACGTCTTTACGCGCCATGGCGACTAATTTTTCATTTACCTGAAAAGGTGGGAAGACCTCTTCGCGCTTTTTGGTTTCGGCCTCCTGACCCATACTGGTCCATGTATCGGTGTAGATGACATGGGTGTCTTTCACCGCCTCGTTCGGGTCGCGCAAAAATCGCATCCGGCTGCCACTCTCGACTGCGAAAGCCTTCGCCAGTTCAATGGCATCGGGTCGAATTTCGTAACCCATGGGTGATGCGAGGGTGAAATGAGCACCCAATTTGGAGCAAATGTGGAGCAGAGAAAGGGCAACATTATTTCCATCCCCGATGAAGGTTACATTTAAATTTTTCAGGTTGCCATGATTTTCTTGGATCGTTAGCGCATCGGCCAAAGCCTGGCATGGGTGATTGTAGTCGCTTAAGCCGTTGATAACGGGAATACTCGACCATTTGGCGAGTTCAAGGATATGGTCATGGGCGAAAACACGTGCCATGATCGCATCGACATAACCCGACATGACCCTGGCGACATCTGCGATCGATTCTCTCTGGCCAAGGCCGATTTCGTTAGGGGAAAGGTAGAGCGCATCTCCTCCCAGGTGGCGCATCGCCATATCGAAGCTTACCCGGGTACGGAGGGAGGGTTTTTGGAAGATCATCCCTAGCACTTTCCCTCTCAATAAGGGTTCGTTACCGCTGGATTGCCAGTCTTTTTTTAACTGGACAGCCAGGTCTAGCATTCCTTGGAGTTCTGCTGGTGAAAAGTCAGAAACCGCAAGAAAGTTTTTAATCATATCCGCTCCTCACTAAGATAAAAAATGTGTTGATCACCGGCACAAGAAAGTATATCACACCGGAAAAGGTGGGCTAGTGGGCTTTGGCATGCCGATGGGTAGTGGTTTGTCATCCCTTATCGCAAATGGTCTCTGAGGTTGGAATAAGATTATTATAGAGATCCAACCTTAGGGCCTGTACGAAATAATCCGTAACGGCTAAAATATTGAATATAAGGAACACAAATATTCTCTAATGGCAATAAAAATATTTAATCAACAAAAAGTTTTTTCGAAATTTGCCTGGGCATACCTTGGTTATAATTTGTTGGTCATCATGTGGGGGGCATTCGTCCGTGCGACCGGTTCAGGCGCAGGTTGTGGGTCTCATTGGCCCTTGTGTGACGGGGTAGTCATCCCACGTGCTCCAGAAGTCGAGACCTTGATTGAACTCACCCACCGGCTAACCAGTGGGTTGCTTGTGCCGTTTTTTATCGGGTTAATGGTTGGGGCTTTTCGAATTTTTCCAAAAGGCAGTCCGGTGCGAAAAGCCCTGTATTTTGTAGGATTTTTTACACTTACCGAAGCCTTGGTGGGAGCCGGGTTGGTGAAATTTGAACTTGTCGGCGAGAATAGTTCGGCTGAACGGGCAATTGTGATGATGTTTCACCTAATCAACACATTTTGGCTGATTGGGGCTATCACATTAACCGCCTGGTGGGCTCAAATAGGGCCTCCACAAAAGATTCGGTGGCCTAAGCGAGTTGGGATTTATTTGGTTATCGGCCTCGCCGGTATGATGGTCCTTGGAGCGAGCGGCGCGGTAGCTGCTCTTGGGGATACGTTGTATCCGTCCAGCTCATTGGTTGAAGGGGTTCGGCAGGACTTTGACCCCACCGCTCATTTTTTAATCCGCTTACGGATTTTTCATCCGCTGATTGCCATTGGATTGGGTGCTTACCTGATAGTCCTTTCCCATTTTTTACGACGAACCTATCCCGATTCGATGATGCAAAAAACCACCGGGGTATTGTCCGGTTTATATATTGGCCAATTGGTATTAGGAGTAATCAACGTCGTGTTGCTAGCGCCAATTGCGATACAACTCATCCACCTGTTGGTGACTGAATTAATCTGGATTGCTTTGTTGCTCACGACCGAATTATTTTTTGGTGGTCGGATTGTCCTTCAACGCGCGAGCGACCATTTGATCCAGAATCCGGTGAACCAGACTGCGACCTAGAAGGTTTACGGCTGAATAAATTAGTTTATTTTCCAAACCGGGTACGATGATAAATTGTTTTTTTTGCACTCCCCGGAGGATTTCGTGAGCGACCTTTTCCGGTTTTTCCGAACCAGCACTGCCGCCTAACACACGGGTTACATGAGGTTTGTATTGGTTATCGTATTCGAGCTGCGGAGTATCGGTATCGGGCGGAAAAACCAACGACACATGAATGCCTTGGGGTTTCAGCTCCATTCTCAAAGCTTCAGAAAATCCGGCTACTGCATATTTTGATGCGCCATATGCGGTATAACCATAAATATTTAAATATCCCGCTGCCGAGGATATATTGACGATTACGCCTGAACCCCTTTCTAACATGTGGGGAAGCACGGCCTGTATCGCATGAAGGCTGCCAAAATAGTTGATCTGCATCATGCTTTGGAAGGTTTCTAACCCAAGGGTGGAAAACTCGCCGGGGTGGGCTATTCCGGCGGAATTGATTAATAGGTCGGGGGTGCCGGCCTTTTGGGATGCTTCTGAAACCGCATTTTTAATGGCTCCAATATCGGCCACATCTGCTGATAGAGCTTGAACTATTACAGATTTTTGGGCACCGTTTTGGATTAACTTTCGGGCCTTTTCCAGTACATCAGGGCGTCTGGCAAGGATGGTTACGTGAGCACCATAAGCGGCTAGCTGCTCAGCAAGGGACAGGCCAATACCGCTCGAGCCACCGGTGATAAGAACAGATTTTCCATGATAGAAATTTTCCATCGTTTTGTGTTGAAGGCGGTTAATGGATTAGTGGGTGCAGGATGTACAGCTCCCCCCCGAACAACTTGTGCACCCTCCACTGGAGGAGGTAATGGTACCTCTGTCTGAACTGGCAAAGAAGAGTGATAGCGCTCTTTTGGTATTTGGGCTGAAGCAATGCTTACATTGTATAAGTGCATCGGCATCTTTCATTGATCGAAAGGTATCAAAGCGGGAACTGCAATCGTGACAGGTGTATTCGTATAAAGGCATATCATGGCTCCTTCAGGCAAGCGCGCTTTGATTTTAGCTTGTTCTGATTAGGGGGTCAATGGATTTTTGTTCGTTTGTATTTTTGTTCGTTGGGAGACCAAAACGAAAGGTGTACACTGCAATTCCAAAAGCAATGGCTACATTGAGCGAGCGTTTATAGCCCTGCATTGGAATATAGATCGATTTTTCGCATAGTGCACGAATTTCTGGGTCGATGCCGGCGTTTTCGTTGCCAACAACCAGAACGAGCGGTCTGGCACCCAGTTCAGGGATTGCATCATAGAGTGATACCGCGCTGGGTCCGATTTCCAATGCCCACAAACACTTCTGGCTTGCGCGTAAGGTGGTTGCGGTTTGCAAACCGTTCGGAGAATAGGACCATGGAACCGCAAATTCAGCACCCAGAGCGGTTTTATTGACTTTGGGGTTTTCAGGTTTAGGTGTAATTCCACACAGATATAAATGGCTGATTCCGGCGCCATCTGCAGTACGAAACATGGCTCCGAGATTGAATGTGGAGCGAATGTTATCGAGTAAGGCTTCGATTNTGGGTGACTTTTCAGATCCCTGGCATGGTGGATTCTGGAAGAGGTCTTCAGGTAGCGGAATCGGAGCAGCGGTTGATTTACAACGCGGGCAAACAAGGGATGGAGATGCACTTCCGGGTGATGGAAACCTCAATCCGCATTGGGGGTCGCAGCATTGAAAGAATGCATAGGAGTTTGAAGGTTTCATAGTTTTCGTCAAAGGCATTTTATCATTGGATGAATTAATTCCTAACCAACCAACAAACGAGTACGGATGTACCGGGCAGCGAGTGGGTCAAGGCCGAGTTCGGTTAACACTTCTTCGGGTCTGCCGGTTGCTCCCTCTTTGGCGGAAAGGCACATCTCGAATTCGACCGGTTGGATGGATTTTAGCTGCAATGAAGTAATCAATGGACGTAAATTATATTTTTTACCTCTTTTTTCTCGTAAAAGTGATTCTTCCGCAAGCAAATGTTCGATTCGAGCTGATATCGAATGGCGATTTTCGTTATCCAAATAAATAACACGATATTCCGCGGCTGTAATTTGGGTCATCATAGCCGGGTCGTTGGTCGCTACCTGGGTGATTTCATGGATCTGAATACCGGGTTGTTCAAGTGTGGTTAAAGCATGGGCGATATCCAATACAACTGCTTGATCCAGGGTTAACCAGATATCGATGATTTCATCCTCGCCGAGGAAGCCTAGCGGCAACGGGCAAGCTTGTTGGATCTTCGGCTGTGGATGATAGCCCTGGCTATATGCGACCGGCAAATGGGCGCGTCGCAGGAAGCGTTCCCATACTTTGTGCATATCCAGGTTGCCAACATAGCGCAAACTCTCGGTACGGGCGTAATGGATCCGGATGCGAACCATGGATCAATTCACCTGGATTTCTTGCAGCGTGGATTGGGGTTGGGATACATCTGGACATTCCCAGGCTTTACCAGGATATTGGCGGCGCGAATCGGCAAATGTGGGCAAAATACCGCAGGCATAGCATCCCTCTCGGCAATCTTCGGTTAATTTTCCCTTTTTGCTGGCCTGGTATTCCTTTAGAAGGTAGGCCTTACGAACCCCCGAAAAGATGTGATCCCATGGAAAAACTTCTCCTTCACCCCGTTCACGATGTGTATAGAAGGTTGGGTCAATCCCAACCGTTTCAAATGCCGACCGCCAATTCAGAAAATTAACCATATCTTGCCAGGCATCGAACTTTGCCCCGTTCTGCCAGGCATGAAAAATCACTTCGGCCATGCGCCGGTCACCGCGAGAAAGCCAGGCTTCCAGTAAGGTTTCATACGGATTGTTCCAGGTTAATTTTAAACCTGGACCTCGTAATTCACGCTTGAGAAAATTTTGTTTTTCTTGAATTTGGTCGATGGTATCGCAGGGGACCCATTGGAATGGGGTGTGAGGTTTAGGCACAAACGTACTTACCCCAGCATGTAAGGTTGCCCGCCTACCCATTACTTTACGACCTTCGGCAATGACTGCCTGACATAAATTGACAATGGCTTTGACATCCTCAAGAGTTTCCATCGGATGACCGATCATGAAGTAAAGTTTTATGTTTGTCCAACCGCGCGAATAAATCCCTCGGACAGTTTCGAGCAGTTGAAGATTCGAGATGGGCTTGTTGATGGTGTTACGGATTTTTTCGGTTGCTGCTTCAGGAGCCAGGGTGAACCCCCCCTGACGAGATCCCTTGAGTTTCTCCATTAGATCGACCGAAAAACTTTCAATCCGGAGGGATGGCAAAGAGATAACCAGGTGGTTGTCCGTGGATTGGAGACTGACCTGGTCGACCAACTCAAGAATATTCGTGTAGTCTGATGATGAAAGTGACAGAAAAGCGACTTCTTCGATTCCGGTATGATCCAAAGCGCCCTGGACAGCCTTAAATATTTCAGGTACCGGACGCTCACGAACCGGACGGGTAACCATTCCAGCATGGCAAAACCGGCATCCACGGGTACAACCGCGCATAATTTCAATGACAATCCGGTTATGAACCACATCGATGGATGGGACGATCAAACGTGTGGGTGGGGGTGGTAGTTTGGGCACAATTCGTTTGATGATCTGCGCAGGTGCCTTTGCTTCGATAGGGATAACTTGGGCGAGCGTGCGATCTGGGTTGTATATGGGTTCGTAAAAAGAGGGAACGTAAACCCCGGAAATATTCGCTAATCGACGGAATAACTCGGTTTTTCCAGCGTTGGATTTTTTCCAATCTTGGTAAGTGTTGATGATTTCATGAACCATTTCCTCTCCCTCGCCGATGGCGAAGGCATCGATAAATGGAGCCATGGGTTCAGGGTTGTAAGTTGCATGACCGCCTGCTATTACCAAAGGGTATTGTTGGTCACGGTCCTTGCTGTAAATTGGGATTTTGGCCAGGTCGAGCAGGGTTAATACATTGGTATACAGCGTTTCGTAAGGAAGGGTAATCGCAAGGATATCAAATTTATTGATCGGTTGTTTGCTCTCTAGAGAATATAACGGAATATCCGCGTTGCGCATGGCGGATTCCATATCTATCCAAGGCAGGTAGGTGCGCTCTGCCAGGGCATCAACCCGTGAATTTATCGTATCGTAAAGGATAGCCAGTCCCAAATTGGGGAGGCCGATATCGTAGATATCTGGAAAGGATAAAGCAACCCGAGTAGGAATCTGGTTCCAGTCTTTTACTATGGAATTCAATTCTCCACCAACATAACGTCCGGGCTTTTGCACGGACAGTAAAATTCGCTCTAAACGATTTTCAAGATCCTGTAATCCAGTCAAAATGGTCTCTCCATCCTAAACACCAATATTGAAGGTCCGTTAATTATCTTCAGGGGGGTAAAAAACAAGAGTTGCTCAAATTGAAAGGCTGACTGGAACAAGCCATTTTGGTTTACTCATTAATAATTTTACCTTGATTTGTCCGATATTAGGGCAACCCATTACCAGGGATCAAAAAATGCCTTTGTAAATTCCTCCATCGACGTTTAACATGACCCCAGTGATATAGCTGGCCGCCGGACTGACTAAAAATGCTGCTACTTTNGCAAATTCTTCTGGTTTAGAAAAACGACCTAAAGGGATTTCGCGGGTTTGTTTCTGGATCTCATCCTCTATGGATGTACCGTTCAAATGTGCCCGGTTTTCCATTAATTCGGTTACCCGTTCGGTTGCTGTCCAGCCTGGTAGGATTGAATTAACCCGGATTCCAAATTGGCCCAATTCCAGGGCAAGGCTTTTGGTTAGTCCGATCGTGGCGGAGCGGATACTGTTGGAGAGGATCAGATTAGGGATGGGCTGCTTTACGGCAATGGATGTGATTGTCAGAATAGATGGACTAGTGGATTTTTTTAAGTGGGATAATGAAGCTCGGATTAAACGCATGTTGCTTAAAAAGGTTAATTCAAACGCGTTCTGCCAAGCTTGGTCAGGTAAATCGCTAAGGCTTCCGGTTGGAGGACCGCCAGTGTTGACCACCAAGAGATCTAAACCACCGAATTTTTCTATAGTTTGCTGAATAACCTGATCAGCTGTATGGTGATGAACCAGATCACCGGGTACCTTAAGGACAGGCTGGCCGGTATCGGCGTAGATACGTTCGGCTGCAATGGCAATCTTTTCAGTGCTGCGGCTGTTGATCGCCACTCTTGAGCCTTCTTCGGCCAGTAATCGGGCTACTGCGTAACCCAATCCTTGACTGGCCCCGGTTACTAAAGCGAGCTTACCTTTTAATCCCAAATCCATCTTTTACTCCCCAATGGTTTAAATGCACTCAATGCGATGGTCAATAATTTGATGTTCAGGCCACTGATTCACAAAATAAGCGAGAACTATTTGCATGGCTTTATGGGTATATGCACAATCCTTACCTACGACCACACAAGCAAGAACCGAACTCTGCCAATGGTCGTTGAGACCGACCTCGGCAGTCGAAATGTTAAACTCTTTGTGTAGGCGGCTCAAAATGGGTTTAATAATCCTTCTTTTTTGTTTTAAGGATTCGCACGCCTCCAGGTGGAGTTGAAGGGTTAATAATCCGATTTTCATTTTTCGATCCGAATGATGTGTAGACTACATTGTATCGTGTAACCATCGATCGTCAAGGGACACGTCTAAACGATGCCCCATTTCCCCCTTTTTTAATCCCCCTTTCTCGTTTCCTTGCATAAATTCCCGCCCTTGATTACAATGCAGCCATTCAAAAAAATCGGAAGGTTAATCGTATGTCTTTCGAAGACGAACAGTATCAGGCAGCCCTGGACTATCTTTATAGCTTTATTGATTACAGCCTCACCAAAAATTTTAAAAATGCAGCCGATAAATTTGACCTTAATCGGGTCATCCAATTCCTTGAAACATTTGACAACCCACATAATAAATATCCTGTCATTCATGTCGCTGGAACAAAAGGTAAGGGTTCTACCGGGGCAATGATCGCCTCAGTTTTGATGGAAGCGGGTTATCAGGTTGGTTTTTACACNTCCCCCCATTTGAAGGAGTACACCGAGCGCATAAAAATCAACGGAAAGGAGATTCCTCGCGATCGCTTGGTGGAAATTGTAGAACTCATGAAGCCTGAAGTTGCCCAAATAAAGACCCTGACAACTTTCGAACTTACAACTGCTCTGGGGTTTATCTATTTTGCACAGGAAAATATCGATTTTGGNGTCATTGAAGTCGGTCTTGGTGGTCGATTAGACGCCACGAATGTTGTTGACCCACTTGTTTCGGTGATCACATCCCTATCCTTAGACCATATGCAAATCTTGGGAGATACGCTGGATAAAATTGCATTTGAAAAGGGTGGGATTATCAAACCCAAAAAGCCGATCGTCACATCCGGCCAACAACTCATTGCCTACCAGGTTCTGGGCAAACTTGCTGCAGGGCGCGGAGCTCCATTGATTAATGCGAACGATCGATATTCTGTAGAATCGATCGAGCACTCGTTAGAACGGCAAGTCTTTCGGATCCATGGGGTGGATATTGACCCCATGGAGTTGCAGATGCCTTTGTTGGGGGCGCACCAGCTCGAAAACGCAGTAACAGCATTTGCTGCTTTGCAGGTGGTCAAATCGTATGGTTATCCAATCGAGGATGAAGCGATTATATCTGGTTTCGAGCGGGTTTCTTGGCCGGCAAGGTTCGAGGTTTTATCGTACAATCCACGGATTATTGTAGATTCAGCCCACAATCGCGATTCGGCTAAAAAATTACACAAGGCCATTAATGAATATTTGCCGAATATTCCAATCGTAATGGTTTTTGGCGCTTCAGATGATAAAGATGTGTCAGGGATGCTGGAGGAATTGGCGCCTGGGGTTGAAAGTATCATTATGACCCAATCGACACACCCGCGGTCGAGAGGGGCTGCCCAACTCGCAGAGCTAGGCCGGCAAAAACACATCCATTGTGAAGAAACCGCGACTATTGAAGACGCTGTCGATAAAGCACTCTCTATTGCCGGATCGGAAGCAGCTATCGTAATTACGGGTAGTATTTTTGTGGCTGCTGGGGCGAGGGAATATTTATTGAAACGTCCTAATTTAAGTTTACACACCAACCAAAGCTTTATCCATCCACTCATTCGGCGGCAGGACGGTAAATGAAAAAAGTTAATAAGATCCTTAAAGACTCAGAAGGTGAAGAGTTTAACTCATCGCTTCAACAACGAACGGAGGAGTTATACCAGGTCCCGGATGCTGAAGTGGATGAAGATGGATTAATTGAGTGTTCTGCATTGGTAATCCGGGATATTGTAGTGTATCCGCGAATGGTGTCGCCTATCATCATCACCCCTAGCTCAAACTATCAGGCAATTCAGGAAGCTCAATTAAATTATGAGACTATGGCGGCCTTAGTGATGATCGATCCTGAAAAAGAAGACCCAGTACCGGGGGACTTTTTGACAGTTGGGATTGAGATTGCGGTTGGCCGGTTGTTGAATATACCGGATGGTAATAATTCAGCTTTGATCCAAGGCAGACGGCGTTTAGAAATTATAGAATTCTTGGAAACAGTCCCGTTTTTTCGGGTGCGCGCCCGCCCAATCGAGGAACCCACGGAGATCGACAGGCAAACTGAAGCCCTCATGCGAACTTCGCGCGACCTTTTCGAAAGGTGCGTACAATTGGACCGTAGTTTGCCAGAGGAAGCCCATTTATTTTCGCTCAACATCCATGAACCTGGCTGGCTTGCGGATATGATTGCGACAGCTATATCTCTGCCATTCAGTGAGCGGCAGGCTTTGTTGATGTTAACCAACCCGGTAGAAAGGTTGAAGCGGATCAACTGGTTGTTGGCGCAAGAATTGGATGTTCTCCAGCTTGAAGACGAAATCCAAAACCGAGTGCAGAGCGAAGTTGATCGTACTCAACGGGAATATTATCTTCGTGAGCAAATGAAGGCAATTCAGACAGAGCTTGGTGAGGGAGATATATTTTCTCGGGAACTTACCGACCTGCGTGAAAAGGTTTCAACTATCCCATTGCCGGATGAGGTGCGGCTGCAAGCGTTAAAGGAAGTAGACCGGCTGCAGCAAATGCCGGCCATGGCACCGGAAGTTGGGATCATTCGGACTTATGTAGATTGGATTCTTGAATTACCATGGGTAAATGAAACCGAGGATAATCTGGATGTGCAGAATGCCTCTAAAGTGCTGGAACAATATCATTATGGATTGGGAAAAGCCAAAGACCGTATTTTGGAATATATCGCGGTTCGAAGTTTAAAACCCAAACGTTTACGGCAACCGATTTTATGTTTTATTGGTGCTCCAGGAACAGGAAAAACATCCCTAGGCCGGTCGATTTCAGAGGCTTTAGGGCGAAAATTCGTCAGGGTCTCGTTAGGCGGTGTCCGCGATGAAGCGGAGATTAGAGGTCACCGTAGAACGTACATTGGTGCCATGCCAGGGCGAATACTACAAACAATGCGTCGGGCTGGATCAGCCAACCCATTGTTCATGTTGGATGAGATCGACAAATTGGGATCGGATTTTCGAGGCGACCCTTCGTCGGCTTTGTTAGAGGTGCTCGATCCGGAGCAAAATCACGCTTTTTCCGATCATTACTTGGAATTGGCTTACGATCTCTCGAAGGTAATGTTTATAACCACAGCCAATACTTTAGGGTCGATCCCACCGGCATTAATCGATCGGATGGAAATTATCGAATTTCCCGGATATATCGAAGAGGAAAAACTTGAAATTGCCAATCGATTCTTAATTCCCCGCCAATTGGAAGAGAGCGGCTTAAACCCCGCAGAGATTAGTTTCCAGGAGATGACTTTAAGGCGCATTATTCGTGAATATACCTATGAAGCAGGCGTTCGTAACTTGGAAAGAGAAATTGGGCGGATGGCGCGGAAGATCGCTCGATTGAAATCCGAGAAAAAACAATTTCCGACGCGATTAACCTCTTCCATAGTTGAGCGGTTCCTCGGACCTCCACAATTTTTCCTTACAGAGGCGGAGCGCCAGGATGAAATTGGGGTAGCTACTGCGATTGCCTGGACTGAGAATGGCGGGGAAATTATGCCGGTCGAGGTTCTGATACTCGAAGGCAAAGGTAATATGCAAATTACTGGTCAGGTGGGGGATGTGATGCAAGAATCCGCACAAGCCGGTCTGTCGTATCTCAAATCTCGCGCCAGAGATTTGGAATTAAACCCTGAGGTATTTGAGCGATTGGATGTGCATTTACATATTCCAGAAGGGGCAATTCCTAAAGATGGCCCAAGCGCCGGGATAACCATCGCCACTGCCTTAATTTCAGCTTTCACTGAGCGGGGCGTATCCAAAGATATTGGAATGACGGGCGAAATTACATTGCGTGGGCGGGTTTTACCGGTGGGAGGTGTGCGGGAAAAGGTTTTAGCAGCCCATCGGGCGGGCTTAAAAACAGTCGTTTTACCAGAGCGAAATATGAAGGATCTGGTAGATATCCCCAAGAAAGTTCGCCAGGATATGCAAATTAAGCCGGTTACTCATATGGATGAGGTGTTGACGATAGCGCTCAATCCAAAACCTACCCTTTCCGTCAAGAGCCGCCGGCATGCGGTTAAGAAAGAAACGACCTCAGAGCCGAATTCTGCAGGCGAATCATAACATTTGCTCAGAAGGGCGGAACGAACCTTCTGGTTATATTGGCAAATAAAAATTGGAGAAATCCCGACCGGGGACACTTAGCCTTTCAGGCTTTTGTTTTCCGATGAGGTTATTGATAATTTTTTTCTGACAGATTTTGGAGATGCGTGGTTGCCCTTTGTTTTTCGACCTGGAGCGCGTGGATTCCATTTTGAACCTGGTTGAGCATTTTTTCGAGCTCGATGTTCAGGCGGGATAAGGACTCGAGAACGTATTCGTCGGCATCCTTTTTGGTGTTTTCGGTTTCGGCCCGCGCCTGCAAAATGATTTGTTCCGCTCGCGCTTGGGCTGCTTGGATAATAGCATCACGTTCGATGACCTGGTCTGCTTTTTCACGCGCCAACTGCAACGTCCGGTTAGCTTCTTCTTGAGCTTGGGCCAGGACGCGGTCTCGCTGGGTTAATACCTGTTGAGCTTTCTTAATTTCTTCGGGAATGGATACTCGCATCTGATCGATAAGGTCCAGCATACGATCTTCGTCCACCATTACCGAATGAGTAAACCAAATCGGTTTACTTTCGTTGAATAATTCCTCGAGTCGATCAACCAGGTGCAGAATGTCCATTCTTCCTCCGCGCAGTTTGCTGAAATATTTGGTGCAATTTTCAGGCCATAATCAATCCATGAATCAATCTCTTAATGCCATGATGGGCACGGTTTGCTGGCTATCTCCTAATTCTCCGAACCTTTTTTGAAGAGCTTCTACCACATATCGTGGGACCATACTGCTTACATCACCCCCCAGAGAGGCAATTTCGCGAACTGTCGAAGAAGACAAAAAAGTATGTTGTTCGCTGGTGATTAGCGATACCATTTCAATTTCGGGGTATAAACGGTGATTGGCGAGTGCCATTCGAAATTCATGCTCAAAATCGGAAAAAACACGCAATCCACGGACGATTACCTGAGCGCCGACATTTTTACAAAATTCAACGGTTAATCCACTATAGCCCATGACAGTAAATTTGGGTTCGGCGAGGAAAGTTCTTCTCACCAGATCGAGACGTTCTTGTGGTGAAAAGAGCAGATTCTTTAAAGGCCGGTCATAGACAGCCAAAATGACCTCGTCAAAAAGGAGGGATGCGCGTCTCGCGATATCAATATGCCCACAGTGAATTGGATCGAACGTTCCTGGAAAGAGAGCTCTAACCATTTTTCTCCTTTTGTTAGCTGATATCTCCGCGCCCATTGTCCCAAAACTTCTCTAATCTGGACAATAGTGCACTGTTTTCGGTTTGAATTAAATCTGGATCTCGTTCAAACAACTTGTATGCTATTTTTCGTGCCCTTTCAATTAGGCGGATATCGGTTAATTTCGCCAAGCGTAGTTCGGCGAACCCAGCCTGGCGGGTCCCCAGGAAATCACCCGGTCCGCGTTGGGTAAGATCGCGTTCGGCTAAAACAAATCCATCGTTGGTTTCTTCCAACACCAGTAAACGTTCATTTTCTAGGGCATCGTCTTTATCGGGAATTAACAAGCAGTAAGAAGGCTGGTCGCCACGCCCCACTCTACCGCGAAATTGATGGATCTGAGATAAGCCAAAACGATTTGCCCCTTCGATAAGGATCACCGTTGCATTGGGTATATCGATTCCTACTTCGATCACTGAGGTTGAGGTCAAGATTTGATAAAAACCATCTCGAAAATCTTTCATGATTTGGTCTTTTTCAACTGGTTTAAGACGCCCATGAAGTAAACCGACTTTATATTTGAAGAAGACTTCCTGTTGCAGGTAGATTTGGGCTTGAACCGCAGCCAAATCTTCTTTCTCTTCATTTTCGACAAGCGGGTAGATGATGAATGCTTGATGACCCGCTTCGATTTGCCCACGGATGAAGGAATATGCCCGTTCTCGTTCAACTGGAGCAATAATATGGGTGGAGATGGGTTGGCGACCGGGCGGCATTTCGTCGATAATCGAGATATCGAGATCACCGTAAATGGTTAAGGCCAACGAACGTGGGATTGGGGTGGCCGTCATTACCAGGACATGGGGGTTACTACCCTTCGACCGTAACACTGCGCGTTGTTTAACCCCGAAGCGGTGTTGTTCATCGATGATCGCCAATTGAAGGTTTTGAAACTCGATAGGATCCTCCAGAAGGGCATGAGTACCAATAACAAGTTTAATCGAGCCATTAAGCAATCCTGCTCGGATTTCGTGTTTCTCGTTTTCAGGTGTATCACCCATTAATAGGCGGATTTCCTCTTGTTTAAATGGGGCATTTTTATTGATTAGGTCGGAAGACATCAGGCGCAGGAAGGTGCGGTAATGCTGCTCAGCCAGGATACTGGTGGGGGTCATAAGTGCAGTTTGTGCATGATGCCTGGCGACCATGGCTGCAGCCAGGGCAGCCAGGACGGTTTTACCGGATCCCACATCCCCTTGTAATAGGCGATTCATCGGCCGGCCAGCTTGAAGGTCGTTGCGGATTTCATCCAGAACGTTCTTTTGCGCGTTTGTGAGGGGAAAAGGNAGGCGGTCGAGTTGATCGCTAAGCCATTCGTCTGGCGTATTCAAACTTGGAGAAGTTGCTTGCTGACAGAACCTTTTTTGACGTAAAACCCCCAGTTGTATCATGAAAATTTCATCAAATGCAAGCCGTTCCTGAGCAGCCCTCAGTTTTTCGGGATTGTCAGGAAAATGGATTTGCTGGAGGGCATCTTGGAAATTGAGTAAGTTGCCCTCTCTTCGAATGGATTCTGGCAAAAAATCTGATATTCGGGATGCCCAAAAGGATACCGTTTGATGCATTAATCGGCGCAGAGATTTTTGGGTTACATTGGCAGTCAACGGGTAAACTGGGACAATTCGATTGGTGTGCAAATGTTCTTGTTCCAAAGGTTCCCAATCGGGATTGTTCATGCATAATCGCCCGAGANAAATATCAACNTTACCAGAAACGACGATTTGCGTCCCGGGGCGGATACTCTTTTCTAACCAGGGCTGGTTGAACCAGGAAATTCGCAAGGCTCCTGTCTCGTCCGAAATCACTACTTCCGTAATGTTGAGTTTTCCGCCTTTGATGGGTCGGTGGATCGCAGTTTTAACTGTACCTAAGACTGAAAGCTCATCGCCATAATTTAGATCGTTAATGCGCTTCAAGGTCGAATAATCGTCATATCTGCGCGGAAAGTGGAACAACAAATCCTCAAGGGAGCGAAGATTCAGATTTTGAAGAATTTGAGCAGTTTTTTGACCAACCCCAGGGAGGACAGTTAAATCAGCCGATAATCCGATCGGTTGATAATGCCTATCGATGTGATTTCGATGTGAAGGATCATGGTGGTTTGTAAGTAAACCCTCTATTTCTTCGCTTGCCTTTATAGCATTTGGCGTTTGATCTACTGATGATTGTTCTTTGGTTTCCTGAGGTATTTGTCTGGGACTTTCTGGGGGGGTTGATGGTGATTGGCTGTAATGTTCGATTGTTTCAATCATCACCTTGATTCCGTCAGCTCTAGCGACATCTTTCAGGTTTGGGTATTCTTCCAGAAAACCACAAATTTTATCAATTAAGTAGGGAGGTAGGTTGGCAGAGTGAGCTTCAACCTTCCAGGAGGGAATAATTTTATTCAAACCACCGACCACAGCCCGGTTATCATATCCTCTTTCGCTTTCCAGGAACAAAAATTTTTTTAATTTATGTAATGGGGATGACATAAGTTTATTTTACTCCAATCTAACCATTTATTTATCGCAGGGGAATGTTAAATTAAGTTTATAGAGGCTGGCTATTCTAAACTTTAGTTTTTGCCTAAATTATTCAGCAGCGATCAATCCTAAAAAGCGTGGCCCAAAAGTTATGGCCAATGGAGCATTCAATTTATGTTCGCTATAGGTTGCTGCCGGATACAACTCTTGAAAAAGTTGTCTAATGGCGCGGGTATCCGAGATTGGAGGTGGAGCACTTTGGATCAAGGCTATATGCTTTAATTTTTCAAATTCTTCGATAAATTCGGCAAATAATTCCAAAGCGCTGCGATAATTCCGGACTTTCTCGAGGGGTGTCACCCGCTCTTCTTCGATGGTAAAAACAGGCAAAAAATTAAGCATCTCGCCAACGATTGCTTGAGTTTGATCGACAATTCCAGTGGTGGAAAAATAAGATAAACCGGGTGCACAAAAAATTGTGTAAATGCACCCAATCTGTTTTCGGATGATGCGTTCCAATTCACTTAACTGCATACCAGAATAAGCGGCCTCAGCGGCAACCTGTGCCAGAAAACCTAACCCGGCGGAAGTTGTCTGCGAATTGATGACCAAGACTGGTTGGCCGCCTTTTACCCCATCGGTTGCTTCCACGGCGTTCCGATAGGCTAATGAGAGGTGGTCGGATTGGCACAAAACTATAATTTGATCGAATTCCTGCCCCAATTTCTGATAATAATTTGTAAATTGAAATATGGAAGGGGCGATGAGCCTGGGGATCGAATCTGGTGGTGCATGCCTAGAAAGGTCGGAAATATTAAAATCACGGCCTTCCGGATACAGCGTGTCTTTAATTTCGACATCATACGGGATGATCCTTACCAGGTTCTGCCCAGGGAAGGAATGATTGGGAAATTGGGCCGAACTATCTGTAAGAATACAAGTGGTTCGCATAAAGGTTCATTCGATGGCGATAATCATTTGGTAGTGGGGCTGGCTGCCTTCATGGATCTCGATTTCGTGGGAGGGGTAAACTTCTTTAATTTTTTCAGCAACCTGATTCACTTCTTCATCGGTGATATTTTGCCCATAGAAAAGGGTGATGCGTTCTCGATCTTCGGTTTTTGCTTCAGCTAATAAATCCAGACAGGCTTGGTCTAACCGATGTCCAGAAGCGATCAGTTTACCGTTTAATAAGGCGATTACTTCTCCTTGATCAACCTTGACCCCATTGATTTCTACCGAGCGAGTGGCGGTTGTAATTTCACCCGTTTCCACTTCGTTTAATGCTTCTTTCATTTCTTCAGCTATATTCTCCAGGTCGCCATCTGGGTCATGCCGGAGCATCGCATTCAGTCCTTGTGGAATTGTTTTAGTGGGAATTACCATAACGTTTTTCACCGAAACATTGGCCGCATTTTGAGCAGCAAGAATGATATTTTTATTATTGGGTAAGATAATTATTTTATCGGTGGGTAAATTTTCAAAGGCATTTAGGATTTCCTCGATACTGGGGTTCATCGTTTGACCCCCTTCGACGATGGCAGAGACGCCAAGACTGGCAAAAATCCTTGATAAGCCTTTACCTGGGGATACCGTTATAACAGCGATTTTTCCAGGTTCTACCGGTGTGAACTGAATTTCTGGTTCTGGTTGAGTTTTCCTGGATTCCAATTGAGCAATCAGGTTTTCCATCGCTACTTTTGTAATTGTACCCAGACTCATGGTGTAATCGATTGGCTCGTATCTTTTTTCTAATGGGACATGAATATGCATCCGGTACATGCCATCGCCTTCACCAACTTGGATTGATGTGCCTATTTCAGAAAGGTCAGCGTAAAACTTATCCAGATTCAAAGGATGAGATGGCTGAAAATCCACAATAACTTCATAATCTTGGCCTGGTTCTATTTGTTCCATCGCTTCTTCCATAATCATTGTGTTCATAGGTTGGACCATTGCGGCCGATGGGGCTAAGGAGAGACCTTTTAGATAACGAAGCATACCTTCAAGAAGGATTGCAAGGCCTTTTCCACCTGAATCAACGACCCCGGCTTGTTTGAGTATAGGTAATAAATTCGGTGTGTTTTCGACAGATCGGTTAGCTTCGCCTACAATTTTTTCTAGCCAATTAAGCGATAAGGTCTGTTCGCGAAAACGCTCAGTAAAAACAGCGATGTCGTTTGCGACGGTTAGAATTGTCCCTTCGACTGGACGCACAACACCTTTATACGCTGTGTTTTTACTTTCGATTAGTGCGTTGATGAGGGTTGGGCCGTCCATTTTGTCTAAATTATCTAAGGCGCGCGCAAAACCCCGCCATAGTTGGGAAAGAATCACACCAGAGTTACCACGCGCCCCCATCAATGCTCCGTGTGCAATCGAGTGCGCCATTTTACCAACATTTTTTTCGTTGCTGTGGACAATTTCGTTGTAAGCGGCTTGCATTGTCAGGAGCATATTGGTGCCCGTATCACCATCGGGCACAGGAAAGACATTCAAAGAGTTTACCAATTGTTGGTTTGCTTTTAACCAAGTCATGCCGGCTTCCATTAAAGCTTTTAACCCCTGGCCATCTAAAGCTCCGCTGTGCGCCAGTTCGCGGCCATCCAATGTAGATGGAAAATTAGGTTCAACGGTCATAATACTCCCACGATGATGGAATTTTTCAATCAATCCAGATTGCTGATTCGTAATCCTCGAACATGTACGTTGACACTATGGACAGGCAGCCCGATCGATTTTTCGACCTGATAACGTACATTATCGGCGACGCTAGAAGCCACCATTTTTATCCGGGTACCGTACTCCACAATAATATAGAGTTCAATTGTGATGCCATCCCCGGAATAATCAACTTCGACCCCAAGGGTAGGATCTTTTACTAAGACTTGCGCCAAACCTTCTGCCAAACTTTTGGCCGCTAGTCCCACGACCCCATAAGATTCTAGAGCCGCTTGATGAGCTATTGAAGCAATAGCGCGGTGGGAGATGAATATATGGCCGAATGGGTTCGTCTCTTTCATCGTTGTGAATCCTTTTTAAAAGAACAATCTATATTGAAAAAAGGTGCGATTTGTGGTAAACTTCAAACTTGCGTCCAGGAATGGAATATTCGTGTAGAGCAACTTGGCAGGAAAGGATATCAAATCATGGCGAAATGTCAAATATGCGGGAAGACAACTACATTTGGTCATAACCGCAGCTTTTCAATGCGCGCTACCAATCGGACTTTTAAACCGAATTTGCAGAAGGTTTCGGTGTTGGAAAAAGGCCGAAAAGCTCGGAAATTATTGTGTACAAAGTGCATCCGGACTTTGGTGAAAACCAAGTAAGTGTTCCTCTCTCCATGAAAAAATTGCGGCGCAAGCCGCTATTTTTTTATTGGGCTGCCTCTCGTAAGGATAAAATTCCAGCAGCAATTCCATTGGGGTGTTTGAAGATTGCAGTCGCAGCGACGAAACAACGCGCCCCAGCCTGAAAAACAGGCCCCATTGTTTCCGGGGTAATGCCGCCATCCACTTGAATAAATACTACTGGGTTTTTTTGGGCGATTAAACGGGATATCGAGGTAATTCTATCTAGTGATTCGGGTAGAAAAACCTGCCCTGAATAGCCTGGATTGACAGACATTACCAATACATAGTCCACTCTGGTTAGTATTGCTTCTAAAGTAAAAACCGCCGTTCCCGGATTGATGACGATGCCTGGACTGACACCCAAGCTACGAATCGCTTCAATTGTGCGGTGGACGTTTGGGTTTGACTCGATATGGATACTGATGCTGCTTGCGCCTGCGCTGGCGAATGTCCCAATGTGGCGTTCAGGATTTTCAATCATCAGATGGACGTCGATGGGTAGGTTACTTATTTTGCGGCAAATTTCCACAATGAACGGTCCCATGCTGATATTGGGAACGAAATGCCCATCCATGACATCAACATGAATCCAATCGACCCCAGCTCGTTCGGCTTGATTAATTTGCTCGCCTAAGTTGGCAAAATCGGCAGAAAGGATCGAGGCGGCTAATGTTATCTTGTTCATCGGAAGCTCAAGGGGTGGGTGGATTAATAGAAAACCAGATCCATAACCAAAAAGGCACTAAACCACCTAAGGACAGGATGGATAACAAAGCCAGGCCGATTGTGCCCCAATCAATATTCAAACTTGAATCATCATCTTCAACCATTGGTTCGGCAACTCGATCTGGGGCGTACCTCACTGGAATAGCCTGACCGGTTAATGGTTGGCTATAGGAAGATTCATGGCTATTATTTATACTGCGTGGTTGTGAATGGATAGTTTCATTAGATTGTAGGAAACTGGATAATACCCTGCCGAACTGGTCGGCGGTCCGATACCGGGCTGAAGGTTCCTTAGCAAGAACTTTAAGGATGATTTGTTCCAATGCTGGTGGAACATCTTGATTCAAGCGACGTGGGGGTGGGGGAGGTTCGTCTCGGTGGAGACGGGCTAATTCGGCTGGGTCATTATGTATGAAAGGTAGCCGACCAGTGACCAATTCGAATAATACGACACCCAGCGAATATACATCTGAAGCAGGGGATGGCGCTGCTCCGGCTGCTTGTTCGGGTGAAAAATACAACGGAGAACCCCAAACAACATCATGTTTTTCTTCTGGGAGAATACTCGCCATCGCTCTGGCGATTCCAAAGTCTGTTACTTTGATGCGTTGGTCAGGTGTAACCAGCATATTGTGTGGTTTGATATCACAGTGAATCAACCCAGCGCGATGAGCGTAACCGATACCGGCTGCAGCCTGAATGGTCAGGCTGACCGCTTCTTCGATTGGGAGCCGACCGCGCTCTCGCAAGATCGTTTTTAAATCTGTGCCTGGAACATATTCCATGACCAGGTAAAGTTTGTTTGTATCGAATCCAAAGTCGTGGACGGTAACAATATTCGGATGGGAAAGATTTGCAGCTGCTCGTGCTTCGAGGCGGAAACTTTGGCGAAAACCCTCATTCTCAGAAAAATCATGGCGTAATACCTTGATCGCAACAGGACGTTCGAGCATAAGATCACGGGCACGATAAACAACTGCCATCCCACCAGTGCCGATCGTCTGGAGTAACTGGTAACGGTTTCCTAAAATAAAGGTTGCTTCTTGTGATTCTTCCATCCGGTGTAACCTTGCCAGATTATATCATACAGTTTTGGTGGTATACATTCACGATATAATAGCTGGGTATGGCTGTACCGCCAGACGATTAAAAATTAAAATAGCGGTGGCCAAGCGACCAATTCTGAGCCACCAAAGGAAAAGTTTGCTTGAGTTTACAAATAAGGCGGACGACGCATTTGGTTTGGGTAATCCTGTCCGGTTTAGGCCTAGGGGGTTTGCTGTTTGGGGTCTTAATCCTTTCGGTAATCTACACTAAACCCGGTGAGGCTGCCCTTGGAAACCCAACCGCTGTGGTAACCATTGTAGCCGCCCCAACTTCTACACCACTTGGTAGCCAGAATTTATTGTTCACACCCACACCAACCCAAGAACAGCCCTCGGTAGTCATCGATGGAATTACCTTGGGGCGATACGTTCAAATTACCGGCACGGGCGGCGATGGTTTGAGGTTAAGGAAAGAACCTGGAATCGGTGCTCCTGTTTTGTTCCTGGGGTATGAATCAGAGGTTTTTAAGGTAAATGATGGCCCTATAGAGGCTGATGAATTTTTTTGGTGGTTTCTAACTGCACCATACGATGAAAATCGCAGTGGTTGGGCAGCTGCCACTTTTGTTACGGCTATTGATATTGAACCATCCCAGTAAACAGGAATGTAAGATGTCGTCTACGCCATTAAAAATTTCCGCTGATCGTAACCAACGGATTCTTACATTGTCATGGGGTGACGGACATGTTAGTCAATATCCATTTAAACTGCTTAGGGCTGGATGTCCATGTGCAACTTGCCGGGGTGGGCATGAAAATATGCGCTCTGAACCGGACCCCGAAATATTTGATATTGATTTACCCGACACTGAAAGGACTCAAATCCGGAAAATTGAAGCGATTGGCACGTATGCGATTTCCTTCGAATGGGCGGATGGACATTCTTACGGGATATTTAATTGGCGTTACCTGCGAGGTTTATGTCCATGTGAGGTATGCCGCCCGCGGGCTTGAACTTGCCAAATATTATAAGTCAAAATAGAGTTGAACCTCATAGGGATGAGGTCGGGTGCGGATTTGGTAATCCTCCTCTCGTTTTAATTGGATCCATTCCAGCAACATATCATGGTCGAAAACCTCACCCTGTAATAAGAATGCATGGTCATCTTCCAGCGCGTTGAGCGCTTTTTCCAGCGATGTAGGCAAGTTCTTGATGGTTGCTCTTTTTTCGACCGGCCACTTAAAGATATCCTCATCAAATGGACCAAATCCAGCTCTCGACGGATCGATCTTCTTTATAATTCCGTCCAGGCCTGCCATTAACATTGCCGCCATTGCGAGATACGGATTGCAGGTTGCATCGGGGGGACGAAATTCGAACCGGACTTGGTCAGGATCGGTGGCATATTTGGGGATACGGATAGCTGCACTGCGGTTTCCACTCGAGAAAAAGCAATTTACCGGGGCTTCAAACCCCGGTACCAAGCGCCGGTAGGAATTCGTGCTGGCATTGGTTAACCCTAAAATTGCTGGGGCATGGGTAAGCAAACCTCCGATATAGAATAGGGCTGTTTCACTCAACAAATTCGGTCCAGAAGGGTCGTAGAATAGATTAAGGTTGTTTTTTCGTAGCAGTTGGTGAAAATGCATCCCGTTTCCGGCCTCACCGAAGAGCGGTTTAGGAAGAAATGTAGCGGTTTGCCCTGCTCGTAGCGCAACCATTTTGGCAACATATTTTATGAGCATACTTGCGTCGCCCGCTTTTATTAACCCTAAGAGCGAGGTCTCAATTTCACATTGTCCTGGCCCACCTACCTCGTGGTGGTGATATTTGACCGGTATGCCGATATTCTCTATTATTTGGACCATTTCAGAGCGCAGATTGAAAAGCTGGTCCCTGGGTGGTATGGCATGGTAACCGCCATGGAGGGGGATGTAATGCCCATGCCCACCCAGGGCACTATTCCAATTTGATTCAACGGAATCTAACCGGTAAGAAGAAACATTGATGCCATTTTCGAATTGTACTTTACTGAAAATATAAAACTCATATTCTGGTCCCCAAACCGATTCATCTGCAATTTGCATAGCCCGCATGAATTTTTCAGCCCGTTGGGCAATTTCGCGTGGTTCCCGAAAAAATGGAATTTTTGTGTTCGCTTCAAGGGTGTTGCAAATAAAACTTAATGTTGGGATTTCCCAAAAAGGATCAACGAAACCGGTACTAAGGTCTGGGACAAGGACCATATCACCTGATTTGACACTCTTAAACCCAACACTAGACCCATCGTAACCAACACCCGATTTCATCAATTCGAGTGAAAACTCAGAGGTCGATATCGTGACATGGTGCCAACGCCCCCATAAATCAGTAAATTTCAGGTCGATCATGCGAATTTTATTGTTGCGAACAAATTGGTCTGCTTCGGAGAAGTTTTGAAACATGATCGCTCCTTAAAAATATTAATTTATTGACCTGTTTTGCACAATGATCAAGAACTTAGGATTTTCGCGATTTGCGTCCGAGAATCCAGGCAACAATTCCCATGATTATTGCCAAAAAACCGATCGCTGTCCCCGCCTGGACAACGGTTTTAGGTTCCATGCCGGGCATCACAACCTGACCGTCGCCATAGTGTTGGAAAAGTTGCCCCCATTTTGTTTTTAAAGCCTCAGCTACCCGTTTTCGGCCAACAAATGGATACCAATAGACATTATGATAGAAATTGCTCGCAAAATAACTCCAGGGGACAAGGGGACTTTGAAGTAATGGTTTTTCCAGTGGTTTTAATCTGCCGTGATAGATCATCTTCTGTCCACGCGAGGCAAAAGTGTCTTCTTGAACAAAATTCCATGGTGTTTCTTGGTTGATATCGTAACCAACAATATCAATCTGATGAGGATCGCCGATACCCAAATCTAATTCATGGGCCATACGAATGAATGGAATAGAAAGCGGATCGAACCCTTGGAGTTTAGCCGACACGGCATCAATAGCTACTTGATCGGCGGAGGCAAGGAGGATATTTTTCTCATGCCAGCGCATCGCCCGTGGACCCGGGCCATCTCCTGCGAAGGTGCCATCCATCACAGCAAAAATTCCAGGGTGAATTTCTTGCTGGATCATTAATAAGTCCACTAAGGTTTCATGAATAACGCTGTGGGTCCAGTGCCGGTTTCGATGTAACAACCCGCCAAATGCGTTTTTCATCGCACCGGTAATCGTAGTAAAAACATGGGTTTTTACGGTCGGAAGATGAACGATATTAATATCCATTAATGCTTTTGGGATGAAGACCCCCTCGGGATAGACTTTGTCTAATACTAAAAAGGACCGCTTTCGGGGACGGTATTCTACCCACTCAAATTTTTCCTGGTAGAGATATGTGCAGGGGACATTATATTTATCCGTAATATATTTATGCTTATTGTTCGCTTCTCCAACACTCGTGTCAACCACTACAGTGTCATTGTGAATACCCATTAAGTTTGGAAATCCGAGCTTTTGAAGGGTACGAATTACCCCCTCTAGCTGCCAGGGTGTCGAAGAACAAGCGGGGTACCAGGTTTGCCAGGAAATATTAATTTTCAACCCGGTCGAGGAAGTTTTTGGCAAAGCTTGTTCCACTCCCGCCTGGCGCATCAATTGTTCAATATCCTCAAGAATAGTGCGAGGAGAAGTTTTTAAAACCGCTACTTTACCCTTTCCAGGAAAATTACTCATTCAAACCACTCCATTTTGATATAGGGGTAAGTGAATATTCTTGTTGGTCATTATTATCGAGTCTGTTCATTCTATTTTAACTCATAAATTCTTACAAAAAAACTCTTTTTATCATTAATGTGGCCAATTATGGGAGTGCGGCCATTTCCTATGTCCCCCATTTCCAAATCACGAAGATTACATTTACTCCCAGGTTAATTTTATTGAAAGCCTCTTTACCTTCGATGGCAGGTTCTATTAAATAAATATTTTAGTTACTAATCCATATTGGGTTGCAA
>JGI24111J20145_1000054_pt1 | contig 25846 bp, 24 predicted proteins | sample SubbioR11Jul_8B1_FD_20145 | JGI IMG/M metagenome (IMG submission 20145)
GATTCACCCATATTCGCTTACCTTTATCTGGGGAATGCTTTTTACCAGTATGTACCGGCGGTGCTTTCAGGTGTATCTTGGACGATTATCGAAGATCGTGAACATTACCGCACATTGAAATATATTTACGTTGCTCCAGTTAACATTCCGTTCTACCTGTTCGGGCGAGGAGTGGCTAAGTTCATTACTGGTTCGTTCGGGGTGGTTCTAACCTTGGCTGCAGGAGTGTTGTTTCTGAACGTGCCACTGGATTGGAGTATAGTAAATTGGCCGTTGTTCTTCCTAACCATGGGTCTGGGGATTCTGATGCTTGCTTTGATGGGATTATTGCTGGCCGGGGTTACTTTAATGGTGGCGCGCCACTCGTATTTTATAGGCGATGTGGTGGCCAGTGGGTTTTTCTTGTTCACCGGGGCAATTTTCCCCTTAGAGGTACTACCCAATTTCTTGCGCCCCATAGGGTATATTCTCCCAATCACCTATTGGTTGGAATTAATCCGCCGGGCATTGGTTGGTACTGTCGCCGAAGCCTTTCCAACCTTTACCATGTTGAGTAATGCACAACTCCTGATTATTTTACTGGTTTCGTCGTTAGTGTTCGGCCTGGCAGCCATTTTTGTCTTTCGGCGATGCGATCACCAGGCACGCGAACGCGGGTTGATCGATCAAATAACGAACTATTAAGTGATTTAAGGAATTGATTTGTCTGGTAAGAGTTGGATAAAATTTATCTATCTGGGGGTCGTTTGGGGAGCGACCTTCCTGTGGATTAAAGTTGGCCTGGCAGAGTTGGCTCCGCTCACATTCACCGCCTTCCGGCTTGGGGTGGCGGTTCTGGGTCTGGTGACGATCGTCCTCGTTCTGCGTCCAGCACCCCCACGCTGGAGCAACCTGGGCGACTTTTTGATTCTGGGGGTCTTCAATGTCGCTCTGCCTTTCGCCCTTATCACCTGGGGTGAGCAGCACATTTCCTCCGGGTTGGCCTCGATCCTTAACTCGACCGCACCGCTCTTCACCATGTTTTTGGCGGCTGTATTTGTGGCAGATGACCCGATCAACCGTCCAAAAGCGGTTGGATTACTGGTAGGATTTGGTGGGGTGATCTTATTGGTTGCTGACCAGGTTGGCGGCGAGTTCGGCGCTTTCCAATTGGGGCAATTAGGGATCCTGGCAGCCTCACTCTCTTATGCCATCGCGATTATTTACGCCCGGCGGCGAACATTCAACCTGTCGCCAGCAGTCCAGGCATTTGGCCAAAACATTTTTGCCAACCTGGCAATTTGGTCGGCCGCATATAGTTTGGAGGGGCCGTTCGTCTTGCCAAAACTGCCAATAACCTGGCTGGCGATTGTCTGGCTGGGTTTAATGGCTTCCTGTATCGGGACTGTCCTTTACTACGGATTACTGAACGAAATCGGACCGACCCGCACAACTTTGGTCACTTATTTATTCCCCTTGGTAGGTGTTTTTCTGGGGGTTGTTTTCTTGAACGAAAAAGTTGACTGGCAGATGATCGTTGGCGGGGTGTTGATCATCAGCGGGGTGGTGGTGGTCAACACCCGTTCCAGAAAAACCCCAGGTAGTGTACAGGTAGGTGGAGGAAGTCGCTGATGATGGAATTTCCGGCCAAATACAAATCGGGTTTTGTCGCCCTCGTAGGGCGTCCAAATGTGGGTAAATCTACGCTCATGAATGCTCTTCTGGGGCAGAAAGTGGCAGCGGTTTCGCCGCGTCCACAGACCACCCGCCAGCGCCAATTGGGCATACTTACTACCGAACATTTCCAAATGATCTTCATGGATACACCCGGCATGCATGAACCAGCTCACCGGCTGGGTGAATACATGGACCAGGTAGCCAAAGAAAGCTTGCGGGATGCGGATGTGATCGTCTGGCTGGTAGAAGCGTCAGTAGACCCCAAAAAAGAGGATTACCTGATCAGCGAGCGCTTGAAGACTATCCGCTCCCCAGGAACGCTTATTCTGGTGTTGAATAAAGCTGACTTGTCCTCTCCACAAGCCCTGCCAGACCGGATTAAAACCTACCAAGGGTTAGCCAAATGCGATACGGTTTTGGTCATTTCCGCGACGAGCGGAGAAGGCCTTGAAGATCTCCTCAGCTCGATCCTCGCCCACCTACCCGAAGGTGCTCCTTTATATGAACCAAATCAGATTACGGATTACTACGAGCGCGATATTGCGGCTGAATTGATCCGCGAAGCGGCATTGTTCAACCTGCGGGACGAAATTCCGCACGGGGTGGCGGTGCGGATCGATGAGTTTACCGAAAGAGGTGAGGAGGGCGCCTATATTCATGCCACCCTGCTGGTGGAGCGAGATACTCATAAGGGCATCATCATCGGTAAGGGCGGCGAAATGCTCAAACGGATCGGCAGTGCAGCGCGCCATGAGATAGAATCGATGAGTGGTAGGAAGGTATTTTTGGAGCTGCGGGTCAAGGTCAACCTCAATTGGCGGAACAAACCAGAAGCCTTACGCTGGTTAGGATATACTCAGAAAAAGGAGTGAACCGTAAATGGATGGGGGGTGGTATGCAGCTGCGCTGTTTTTTGGGCTGGGAGATTGGATTGCGGTCGCAACCGGGCGGGCATGGCTGCGGGTTGTGACCAAGCCCGGGGTTATGGTAGCCTTAATTGCTGGATTTTCTCTTGCTGGCGGCTGGCAGGAAAAAACTTTCTGGTTTGGTTTGGGGCTGGTGTTTTGCCTGGTTGGTGATGTCATGCTTTTGCTGCCGCCTGGTTGGTTTGTTGCTGGGCTAGGCGCATTCTTAACCGCCCATATCTTTTATATCATTGGGTTCAATCAAAATATCCCCCGATTGGGTTGGGAAACTCTTGCCCTGATGGTGGCAGTGGTTGGGATTGGTTTCTTCGGTTATCGGCGATTAAGGCGAGCGCTTATGACAAAACCACAAAGTCGTTGGCTATGTTTACCGGTGTTAGTGTATGTGATCGTAATTAGCCTGATGCTGCTTTCGGCCCTGCTCACCCCATTGCGCCTTAACTGGCCGCCTAATGCTTCCCTGTTGGTGGTTGTAGGGGCACTTCTTTTTTATATTTCCGACACTGTGTTGGCCCTTAACCGCTTCGCAGGGCCTATCCGGGGTGGGAGAGTGATAGTCATCGTAACCTATCACCTGGCGCAGACAGCCATTGTAAGCGGAGTGTTACTGCTTTAAAGTTTGACACAGCCTCTTATTTAGCTAAAGGCCGAAAACCCTCCCCCAAGGCTTCGTGCGCCTGCCCGATGACCATAAAGGCTTTGGGGTCCGCTTCTCTCACAATTTCCTTGAGGGGATTGACTTCAGCACGGGTGATGACACAGTAGAGCACAGGGCGTTCCGAACCGGTATAAGCACCGATTCCTGGCAGAATGGTCACCCCGCGTTCCATGACTGCCATGATATTTTTGGCAACTTGTTCGGGATAAGCCGTAATGATCAGTGCGGTCCGGAAAATACCCGAACCCTCGGAGACAGCTTCGGCTGCCAATCCACTGATATAGATGACCATCAGCGCATAGAGTGCATTTACCCACGAGAAGGCAAAACCACCCGCCAGGACGACCACGGTATCGACGACAAGATAAGCTTGCGAAATAGAAATATTCAAGCGGTGATTGAGGATCCGCGCCAGAATATCGCTCCCGCCGCTGGTACCTTGCCCGCGGTACACCATCCCCAGGCCGATGCCGAGCAGCACACCGCCGTAAAGACAATCCAGCAGCAAGTCATCGGTAACGCCTTCCGGTGGAATGAAAAACCCCAACAGGTCGGTAAACAGCGAGAACAGGATAATTGCCAGCGCGGTGCGTTTTGCGAAACGGGCTCCACCCAGATATTGCCAGCCGAGCACGAACAGCGGCAGGTTGCCGATGAGTACCATCACCCCAATTGGCCAGCCCGTGAAGTGGTTGATGATTTGAGAAATCCCGCTAATACCGCCACTGACCAGTTGGGCAGGGATGAGAAACATGCGCATCGACAATGCCTGAATAAGCGCACCACAAACGATGAACAGGTATTCGATGATGGTTTTACGAGAAAAATCCGGAGGTTCGAGGAGAGTCCGGAGCAAGAGCTTGAAAGAGTTTTGGGAACCGTGTTTGAATTGCATATTCATCCTAACCTGAACTTACGGATCGACCGGCGGGAATTATAAGGATTCTTCCGGTGAATGGGAAGAGCAAAACCTCCTCAACAGGCACCTTTATGTCATATCTTTTGTTTTTTAAAGGTAAAGGAGAGCCTATCGGGTGGCACCTGCCGGAAAAACTGGCTAATTGATTAAAAAATTTCCAGGAAGCCTGTTTAATTAAAAAATAGCCCGCGGATGCGGACTTAAAACCCAAATAAAAATTCAGAAACCCGAAAAGGATAGTGCCCCCAAGGGGACTCGAACCCCTGTTTTGGCCTTGAGAGGGCCGCGTCCTGGGCCGCTAGACGATGGGGGCGGTCAGGCACAGAATTCTATCATGCCGCAAATGGGTTGTCAACTTTGGGGATATTTTAAACTTTGGGCTAACATTAATCATTTATTACTTGACTTGGGATCATGTTTTCAATATAATTTTATTATATAAAACCACATTTCACTCAATAAAATATCGGTCCAACCATGGTCTTATTTCCCTAAATGAAAAATTCCTAATCGGCAAAGGCAGCATCGACGGGAAAAACCAGGGTTCGGATCTCGGGCTACATCACTGCCCTGGTCTTGCGGACACCTATAATCCTGTAACCTTAAGGCACAAGTGGGTGGTAAGTGGTTTAGTGACGGCAGCAACGGTTAAATCCACTTGGAGCGTATTACTAAAACCATCTTGTTTTTTGGGAAATGCTCATGGACTCCAAAATAGTAATGGAAATGATCCTTCAATCTGGCGTGGTGGCTATCATGCGAGCCACCAGCTCCGATCAGCTCTTGTTCGCAGCCGATGCAGTTTTGGCTGGCGGCGTAAATATCATCGAGGTTACGATGACCACTGCCGGCGCTTTGGATGTGGTTCGACAGGCAACCTCCCGTTTTGGCAGCGAGGTGGTGTTTGGTGTTGGTTCAGTACTGGATCCTGAAACCGCCAGAGCCGCAATGCTGGCTGGAGCGGACTTTGTCGTTTGCCCAACATTAAAAGTTCAGACAATCGAGATCTGCAAGCGCTACAGTGTCCTTGTTATGCCCGGCGCTTACACCCCTACAGAAATACTAACCGCTTGGGAGGCGGGTGCAGATATTGTGAAGGTTTTTCCGGCTTCGACCGGGGGCCCAGCATTTTTCAAAGCGGTTAAGGCCCCTCTACCCCATATTCGATTAGCAGCGGTGGGGGGCGTGGACTTGAGCAATACAGCCGATTTCCTCAAAGCTGGAGTAGATATTGTCGGCGTTGGCGGTGACTTGGTGAACCAAAAACTACTGGATACCAAGGACTTCCACACCATTACCGAACGCGCCCGCCGTTACCGGGAGGAAGTAGAGAAAGGTCGTAGCGATTGGGCAGAAAAGGGGAAGGCATGATCGAACGACATGTGACTTTTCAGGTAATACCTGGAATGGGTCACGATTTTGAGCAGTTTTTTATCCAATCTTACCGTCCAGCCTTAGCAAGCATGCCCGGATACATAAAAGCCGACCTGTTGCAGGAGAGTGAAACCAAAGATACCTACCAGATGGTGATCCGTTTCGAAAACGAAATGGTAGCCGCAGCCTGGCGCAGCTCTGTGCAGCACGAGAATCTGAAACCGAGATTTAAGGAGTTTATGACCGGCAGCCAGCTTCAAGTTTATCAGGTGGTAGGATGAGTAATACCGACTCAACCAATCATGAAGGCACTTCGCGCTACAATATCCGAGTATTGGATCGAGCAATTCGGATCCTTAAGGTGTTGTCGGATGGTAAACCGCGCACACTCAACGAATTGAGCGGGGAGATCACCCTCAACCACAGTACCACATTCCGTCTCCTGTCCACCCTGACATCCTATGGTTATCTCCGACGTAATGGGAATTCTGGAAAATACCAGCTCGGGTTGGCATGTCTTGAATTGACAAAGGGTTTTCTAGAGGGCAATGACCTTCATGAACATGCAACCCATGAACTTGAAGCACTGCGCGATGACGTAAAGGAAACGGTACACCTCGCAATTCTAGACCGGATGGAGGTGGTTTATCTCGAGAAATTATCTGGTTTACATACCATCGGGATGATGGGTTCTCGAGTAGGGGGGCGTTCGCCGGCACACTGCACGGGGTTAGGAAAAGTACTTCTTGCCCACCTCGACCCCCAAGTAGTCCGTAAATTCTACGAAGAGAATCCCCTTACACGCTACACAGAAACAACCCTTGCCGAAATTGGAGAGTTGATGGACCATCTGGAATCAATTCGCCAGCAAGGTTATGCCATCGATCGGGGGGAGCATGAATCGGAAGTGTTTTGCATTGCAGCCCCGATTTATGATAGGACCAACAAAGTAATCGCCGCGCTTAGTTTATCCGGACCCTCAGCAAGGCTGGATCCGATCGAAAAAAATACAGTCCTAATCGAGAGAACCAAAGCTGCAGCAGAGGCCATTTCCCTGAAATTGGGTTATCGTCCAAACCGCTCACAAATACCCGTTAATGAGGAGAAACAAAATGCGGAAAATCATTAATCCAAAAACCGTTGCACCCGACCCCAAAGTGTTGGAAGGATTTAAGAAGCTCTTGAAGATCTACAGTCCTTCCTGTGTCGTTGCCGATACACAAGAGCGGGCGGGAGTGATGCGAAGCTACCTGAGACCGATCTCACGAGAGACCCGTTTCGTCGGCCCGGCTCTTACGGTCCGCCTCGAACCTGGTAACCAGGTCGATTGCCTGGATGCTCTCGCAGTGGCTCAGCCTGGCGACGTGGTGGTAGTCGATGCTGCCGGGGAGACGGAGACCTCCATTTGGGGCGGGTTAATGTCGGGTTTGTGCATCATGAAAGGCGTGGTGGGGGCCGTTGTGGATGGTGGAATCCGCGATATTGACGAGACTCGTGATTTGGGATTTATGATCTTTTCGAAGTCCATTGTTCCCCGCTCGACCCACAGCCCCTATTCTGGAAGGATGGACCCGATTGAAGTGAACGTGCCCATTCAATGTGCCGGGGTTTTGGTTAACCCCGGGGATCTCATCTTAGGGGATGAAATTGGCGTGGTTGTGATCCCCCTCGAAAAATCTGCCGAAGTGTTGCAAAAAGCCCGGATTCAGGCTGAGAAGGAAGAAGAAACCCGGGCCAGGATCCGCGAAGGGAAAACGGTTGAGGAGCTGTTGAAGGAATTTGGACGTTTATAGCCGAGTTGTAATGGCTGGATCTGATCTGATATGGAAACAGGTTGACAAAGGAGAACTAAAAAATGAGTGGAGTAGATCGAATTCGAATTCAGCGGTTGCAGGAAATGATGGCAAAAAAAGACATCGCTGCTCTGATCTGTCGTTTGCCGGAGAATGTGGTTTACCTGACCGATTGTTGGCCGCATCACGGTTTTTCGGTTGCTGTTTTGTTCCAGGAGGGGAAGCCACTATTGTTTATCCCGGAAGTGGAGCAAAATTACGCCGATCCGGAATGGGCTGAGATCATTCCTTTCGGTTGGGGTTTGCTAAAGGATGGCGACCTGTATGCAAATTATCGCAGTTTCCTGGAGCGGACAAAAGAAAAAACCATGCTCACAACCGGAAAAATTTCTTTTGAAAGGAATTATGAGGTTGTTGGACCATCCTATCGAGCGGCAGAGCCTGTTGTTCCGGCCGGCCCATGGCAAGAGCTCAACCGAACAGTTTTCGGCGAAACATCGCTGGTGGATTCATTCGAACTCCTGAGTGCTGCCCGCGCGATTAAAACTGAGTACGAGCTGGCAAAACTACGGATCGCTAACGAAATTGCCGAAATGGGAATCAACGAAGGGTTGGGCAAACTTTCGCCGGGAATGACGGAAACTGAAGTTGGGGCGTTGATCGAGTACAAGATCCGATCGGATGGACCGGGATACAAAGGTGCAAGATTAATGCGCGCATTTTGCGAGGTCGCCGCAGGGCCGGAGGGCAGCACCCGTGGGACGCTGCTGATTCCATCAACCGATTATGTTATTCAAGATGGCGACGTCGTAATGATTGAACTAGCTACGGTTGTGGATGGTTATTGGTCCGACTTGACCTATATGGCAGTCGCAGGTGTGCCCACCACCCGCCAAAAAGAGGTATACAACAGCCTATTGGAAGCCCAACAAGCAGCCGTGGCTCAGATGAAAGCGGGTAACACCTTTGCAGATCCGGATAAGGCGGCTCGTCAAGTCTTAGAAAAAGCTGGTCTCGGACAATACTTCGTCCACATTACGGGTCACGGGGTAGGGCTGCGTTACCACGAATTTGTCCCATTCCTAATGCCGGGTGCTGCCGGCACCCTGGAGGCTGGCATGGTAAGCAGTGTAGAGCCGGGGGTGTACATCCCAGATTTTGGTGGCTTCCGAATCGAGGATAATGTTGCCGTTGGGATTGAGGGTCCGAGGGTTCTTTCAACGCCACGCAAACCGTGGTAATCCGTTTGTAAATCAAATCGGGAGGAACAAGCGATGAAATTAAAAGGAAAGGTAGCCATTGTAACTGGGGCAGCCAAAGGTATTGGTTGGGGAATCGCTATGGTGATGAGTCAGGAAGGCGCCAAGGTGGCCGTAGTCGATTGGGATGCGGTGAACGGTGAAAAAACGGCTGCTGGAATCCGCAATAGTGGCTCGGAAGCTATCTTCCAAAAATGCGATGTCTCTGACGAAGATCAGGTTAAAACCATGGTACAAAGCGTGGTCGATACCTTCGGGAAAATTGATATCCTGGTCAATAACGCGGGTGTAGGCGTTTATAAATCCGTGTTGGATACGAGCAGCGAGGACTGGGACCGCTGCCTGGATATTAATTTGAAGGGTCAGTTCTTGTGTGCAAAATATTCAATCCCGCACATGCAGGCAGCCGGAAAAGGGTCGATTGTCAACATCACATCGGTTCATACCCACGCCACAGTAAAAGGAGTTGCACCTTATGCTGCCTCAAAAGGTGGGGTGACTGCGTTAACCCGAAACATGGCGATCGATTACGGTCCTACCATCCGGGTAAATGCGATTGCCCCAGGCTGGGTCCTTACTCCCCTCATCCAGAGTATTTTTGACAGCTACCCAGACCCAGCAGGCCAGCAACACGAAGTCGAGCAGCGGCAGGTGATGAAACGCATCGGACGCCCCGAAGACATCGGGCACGCTGCAGCTTTTTTGGCGAGTGATGAAGCCGATTTCATCACTGGTACCCTGCTTTTCGTGGATGGCGGTTTAACTGCCCAACTCGAGAGCTGGTGAAATGCAAACAGGGACTCTATGGTAAGCGATCTAATTCCATTCGACATCACAAAGGATAACCTGAGCGACTTTCGCGGTAAGGGGCCGGCTTTCGTTTCGATTGGCGAAACAATGATCCGGGATACTCCCATCGATGAACAGCGGCTCGAAATGACTCGCGAGGTGTATGTGTCGCTCGCTGGAAGTGAGCTAACGTTGAGTATGACACTCAGCCGCTTCGGGATTCCTTCGGTATATATTACCCGCATACCTGCCAACCCCTACGGGTGGATGCTGCGTGACACCGCTCGCAGCCAGGGGATTAATACGGATTACCTAGTGTGGGCTCCTAAAACAGAACCCATAGGGCGCTTTTTATATGAGTTGGGACGCACGCCGCGCAAAAGTATCGGCTGGTACCAACGGATGTATTCTGCTGCCAGCAAGCTTGGTGCGGGCATGGTGGATTGGAAAGATGCGCTTAGAGATTGCAAACTGCTCCATTCTTCGGGAATTACCTTTGGGTTATCGAACCACAGCAAGTATGAAAAGAATTACCTTCTTGAAGCCTTCCTAGAAGCACTCGCCCTAAGACCGGTTGATTGCATGGTTGGAATGGATTTTAACTATCGCTCCACCCTCTGGAGCGCAGATCAGTGTATCAAGGTGATGACCCCCCTGGTAACGGAGCATGTGGATATCCTCATCACCACCATCGAAGATATGGCTGCACTTTATGGACGTGGATGCGGACGTTACTCAGCCGACCAGATCGATAAAGGCAATATTGGCGAGTTAACCGATAGTGACCTTAAATCGTTTGTTAGTGGTGTCGGGGAACAGTTTAAGACCCGGATGGTCGCTATTACCATTCGCTACCCCGACACCTTTGAACAGCACCGGTGGGAGACAGCGGCCATGGATTCGCAGGGCAACTTCTTCCGCTCACCGGTGGTTAAACCAATTGTTTTGATGGACCGGTTGGGCGGTGGCGATACTTGGAACGGCGGGTTTTATTATGGCTTGTTGACCGCCGGCATGAGCGCCGAAGGAATAGCGAAGGGAATCCTCGTCGGGGATGCAGCCACTCGAATCAAACAAACATTGATGTTCGATTTACCCCTCGTTACCAAAGCCGAAGTCCAGGAGCTGCTGGAATCTGACATTAAAGGGGATGGTAAACGCGTGGCGCGCTGATCCATCCCGCTGATGAATCATCCTCTGATTAGAGTTAAGAGTGTAAGCAACAACCAACATCCGAACGACCCGAGCAAGAAGAAAGGTGGTGTACAAAGAAGAAAAATTTTGATGGTTATAACCAAAGGAATGGCTGTCGAGGCATTCCCAACATTCAAAAAACTATGGAGAAGAGAAAATGAATCGAAAGGTAGTGTTTGTTATTAGCTTGTTGCTAGTCCTCAGCCTTGCCTTGTCGGCATGCGCTCCGGCTCCAGCACCCGCTCCAACTCCTGTACCTGTTGTTGATCCTCCACTGGCCGATGAGGAGTACATCTACGTGTCGGCTATGGGCAACTTGGAATTCTTTAACGCCCACAAATTCGGTTGGAGATGGGGTGGGGAACGACTCGGTGTATCGACCAGTTATGTCGGTCCGGCCGAATATGATATTCCCGCTATGGTTGCTGCTTTTGATATGGCAATCGCTCGCCGACCGGCCGGGATCGCGGTCTTCGGGGTTGAGCCCGGGTTAATCCCGACCATTAATAAAGCGGTTGAGGCTGGGATCCCAGTTGTCACTATTTTGGGCGACTTACCAGAATCAAAACGTTTGGCGTTTGTTGGTTCCAATCAGTTTGATCTTGGTTATGTAGGTGGTAAACACCTCGCCGAATCGCTGGGTGGTGAAGGGAAAGTCGCCATCCTCAGCATCCCCGGAGTAAAAATGTTTGATGATCGCGAGGAAGGTTTCCGCGCCGCTTTCGCAGAATACCCTGGGATAGAAGTAGTGGGAGTGGGTGATACCAAAGCCGATACTGTAACCGCCATCAGCGTTGCCAAAGACATGCTGACCCGCACACCAGATCTAGCCGCTTTTGTGGGTACCGACTCCACCGGAGGCATTGGTGCAGCAACCGCGGTAGAGGAGGCGGGCAAGGTTGGCGAGGTTAAGACGGTAGCCATGGATCGTAATTCCGACGTGTTGGAAAAAATCAAAAACGGCACGTTGACAGGTACGGTGGCACAAGATGACGCCGCGATGGCTTTCTGGGCATTGTTAGTCTTGTACCAATTCAACCACAACCAGGCCCCGTTGACGATCGATAACGTTGCCGCTGGGGTACGGACAGGCCCTGTCGTGGTCAACACCCATGTCAACTTCATCGATATCAATAACGTCCAGTACTTCTTGGACGCCAATGTGATCTACACCGAATAAACCTCAACCAGGTAAGGGTTGCAGCCGCTCGATTGCTGTGACCCTTACCCTACCCTAGTTACGATGGGATTTGGATGGAAATTATTTTACAGGCAAACTTTATCTCTAAAAGTTTCCCAGGCGTAAAAGCAGTGGATGGAGTAAGTCTGGAGTTGCGTAAGGGTGAGATACTGGCACTTGTGGGAGAGAACGGCGCCGGAAAAAGCACCCTCACTCAGATTTTGGGAGGAGCGCAAAAGCCAGATGTTGGAGAGATCATTCTGGATGGGAAACCGGTAAGCTTCACATCATCAGATCAAGCCATTCTTGCCGGAATCAGCATCATTTACCAAGAACTCTCATTGGTAGGAAGTTTGTCGATCGCCGAAAACATTTACGCTAATCGTCATCCGGTCGGTCCGATCAACAATATCCTTTGGGGCAAGTTGTATCAACAAACCCAAGAATTATTGGACCGCTTTGAACTGGATTTGTCACCCGCGGTGCGGGTAAAATATCTTTCGATGGGGCAGCAACAAATTATTGAGATATTGAAAGCAATCTCGATCAATCCTAAGGTATTAATTCTGGATGAACCGACTTCTTCGCTTACCGAGCGGGAAATAAGCTATTTATTCACTAATATTCGCAAACTCAGGGAACAAGGAATATCCTTTATCTATATTACCCATAAGCTATCTGAAGTTTTCGAGCTCGCTGACCGGGTCATGGTGATGCGGGATGGGAAATATATCAACTGCTTGCCAATTGAGCAAATTACAGAGAATGACCTGATCTCGATGATGGTCGGACGCAAAATCGAAAACTTATACGGCGCTCGTGTACCCGAATACGCTGAAACCGAATGGATCATGCGGGTTGAAGATTTTAGTAAGCGCTGGGCTTTTCAGGATGTGAATTTTGATTTGCGCAAAGGCGAGATATTGGGCTTTGCCGGTTTGATTGGGGCAGGTAGGACGGGTGTGGGACGGGCAATTGCGGGAATAGACCAGAAAGACTCAGGCAAACTTTATTTAAACGAAAAAGAGATTAAGATCCATTCTCCAATGGACGCAATCCATCACAATATTGCTTACTTGACGAAAGACCGTAAAGGAGATGGGTTGTTTTTGGATATGTCTCTACGAGACAATTTGATCGCTCCTTCTATCGATAAGTTTGCCACCGCGATAGGATTCCTTGATCGCCGGAGCATCGATGCTCATGCGGAAGAAAAGGTAAAGGAGTTCGACATCGCGACCACATCGATCACCAAGAAAGTCCTTTACCTTTCGGGTGGATCGCAGCAAAAGGTACTGGTCGCAATGTGGACGGGTATCCGGCCGCGGGTAATTATTTTCGATGAACCGACTCGGGGGGTTGATGTCGGTTCAAAAGCCGAAATTTACCAGTTGTTACGGAGATTTGCCGCTGAAAACACCAGCATCATCATGATCTCCTCCGACTTACCCGAATTAATCGGAATGTGTGACCGAATCCTGGTGTTCCACCGTGGCAGGATCTCGGGAGAAATTTTGCGGAAAGATTTTACCGAGGAGCGCATCTTAACCTTGGCTTCAGGTTTACAACTAGCCGTAGAAAACGGTAACTCTCGCCAAAGTAAAGGAGGTAATTAGAGGTAGCAGTACGAACTTCTTTTGAGCACCTTGCCGAAAAACCCTATTTAACTATCCAACTCGTGTTGTTAAAGTAGGCGAGGTGGTAATTCTCAAACGAGGCAATCGGATTACATATTTAATGGTATATGGGTATAAGCCTGGTTTGTAGACGCCAACCCATAGCAAACCCGTTGAAACAGAGTTGCAATCATGGGCTGAGGGCTAGATAGGCTCATCGGTCTTCCGGCTAAACCAAAGGAACCATCCGGGAGTTGCTAGATGGATTTGATCATGTTATTTAATGAGGAGGTTGCCACAAAAATGGTAGAATTTATTTTCGGCGATAGGACTCTGGGGACAATGGTTCATCGGCAGAGTGGAAAAGTAATTTCGTCGCAAAATGTTTTGGGCTTGTGTGACCTGTTTAGCAAGCGGCAGGCTGTACAACTAGAAGTAAAAGAATCCAAATCCGTAAAACAGATCGCAACAAAAATTGGTCCGCTCGCAAATATAACCAGCTTGCAGGGTAAGGTGAAACATGCCTAGAATTCAAGCCATCTTCCGTTTCATTCAATCAGTCTTTGCTTTCCGCGAATCGGCACTGATCGTTGTTTTATTGATTATTGGTATGGTAATGAGCTTTGTATCCCCTGTGTTCCTAACCCGCCTGAACATTCAAGCCATTTTGATGGCCCTTTCAGTTGAGGCGACGATTGCGGTCGGGATGGTGGTTTTACTCATTTCGGGTGGGCTAGACCTTTCGGTTGGTTCGACACTAGCGTTGACCGGGGTTGTCGCTGGGTTGGCCCTATCGGCTGGCGTTTCAGCGCCATTCGCAATCATCGTGGGTTTGCTCTCCGCGATAAGCGTGGGTTTGGTAAATGGTTTGCTGGTAGCTAAGATGAAGATCAACCCTTTCATAACCACGCTGGGAATGATGATTACCATACGGGGATTGTTGTTGGTATTGGCGCAGGGGCGCGCAGTCCTTAACCTACCTTCTTCATTTACGGTCATCGGTCAGGGGCGGTTGTTCGATATGCAATATCCCATCTTCGTGATGTTAGGTTTAGTAATCATCGGTGATCTTCTGATGCGCAACTCGCGTTTCTTCCGTCAGAACTATTACATTGGGGGGAATGAAAAAGCTGCCCGCTTGACCGGCATTAATGTTGACCTGGTGAAGATATTCAACTATTGTTTGGTGGCGGTGCTGGCGGGTATAGCCGGCCTGCTGCTCACTGCCCGCTTTGGGTCAGCTTCGGTAACGGTAGGGAGCGGAATTGAGCTGCGGGTGATCACAGCGACGATCATCGGTGGCGCCAGTTTGAGCGGCGGGGAGGGATCGGTAGTCGGTGCTTTCCTGGGTGCCTTGTTCATGTCGGTGTTGGCGAATGCGCTTAACCTTCTGGGAGTGGATGTTTTTTGGCAAAACCTGATCACTGGCGTGATATTAATCACAGCCGTAATGATCGACGTGATCAACGAACGCCGGAAAACCCGTACTCGCCAAAATTGGAAGTAGAGCACTTCGTGGATTGCATGCTTAATGACAAGACCCCACGCGTGACCAGCCCAGATGCTGGTATTGAATGATGAGTGCAGATCCGCCATGCTGCGATCAAAAAAGGTCGAGCCTTTCCGCTTCTGCAATGAGCATGCCGGTCACCTCGGAGATCGATGAGCAGGCTAAAGCCCTTTCGGCGATTATTTTACAATCGGTCTGGACGCATTTTCGGATAGCGCGTTTGATGGATGGTACTAAGGATGGCGCTAGGCTGAATTCATCTAAGCCAAGCCCTAACAATAGGGGAACAGCCATTACCTCGCCTGCTAATTCGCCGCACAACCCAACCCATTTTTTATGAGCATGAGCTGCCCGGATCGTCATCTGGATCAGACCTAAGACTGCCGGATGAAATGGGCTAGCCAGGTGGGCAACCCTGGCATTTGTCCGGTCTGCAGCCAGAGTATATTGGGTGAGATCATTCGTTCCAATGCTGAAAAAATCAATGGATGGTGCCACCCGATCAGCGATCAGCGCTATGGATGGAATTTCTACCATGATTCCGAACTGCACTTTTTGAGCGAAAGGGAGTCCTTCATTTTGGAGTTCCACACGCGCATTAGCAATAAGTTGCTTTGCGAGTTGGATCTCTTCGATGTTTGAAACCATCGGGATCATAATTCTGAGGTTTGTGCCAACCCCCGCCTGCAGTAATGCGCGAACCTGGCTCTGGAAAACATCTGGCCGCCCCTCGTTCATCCGGATAGCTCGCCACCCCAAAAATGGGTTTGCTTCTTCTTGAAATCCAATATAAGGGACAGCTTTATCCCCGCCGATGTCCAGCGTGCGGACGACAATCGGCCGACTTTCCATTCGATCGAAAATTTTGCGGTAAATTTGCACCTGCTCGGCCTCGGGGGGTAGTTGTTGGCGGTCGAGGTATAAAAACTCGGTCCGAAATAAACCAACCCCTTCTGCGCCGTTCACAAGAGCAGCCTCCGCATCTTCCAACCCTCCAATATTGGCAAAGACATCCACACCTACCCCGTCTAAAGTCACCGCTGGTTGGGCGGCAATTTCTACGGCTTCGAGCTTGCGCAGATTCGATCGGGTGGTTAAATCCCGAAATACGATTAAAGCCTGGTCATCCGGGTTAATGATAATATGCCCGCGGGTCCCATCTACCCATACTATTGAACCTGGTTCGATGGATAGAACTTCTGGCCCCAGACCAACCACAGCCGGCAGGCCTAAAGCCTTAGCCAGGATCGCGGTATGCGATGTTGGTCCACCTTTTTCGATGCAAAATCCAAGGACTTTTCCCTTCTCCAAACTTACCGTTTGAGATGGTGAGAGGTCGCTTGCGATGATAACCACCGGGCTGTCTAGCAGGAAATCATCCACCGGTATCCCCAACAGATGACATAAAACTCGCCTGCCCACATCTCGAATATCGGCAGCCCTCGATTTTAAAGTCGGGTTTGAAAGCGCTTCAAGTTGGATCGCGAAGGCGTCGATGGCATTCATCCAACAAGCTTCAGAATTAAGGCCGGATAGCAGGGAGGATTCCACATGCTGCATCAAGGCGACATCATCCACAAACATCCGGTGAGCCTTGAAAAGGTTTATCTCTCCGGGTTTTACCGTTAAGGCAATATTCTTTTCTAAAGTGGATAATTCGATTAGAGCCTTTGTCTTGGCATCCCGCAGCCGTTGTCTTTCCTGGGCAGGATCGTGACCTGTAGAGTGGGGAAAAGTAAGGTCCTGGAAACTCCAAATACGAGCATGCCCTAAAGCCAACCCAGGTGCAGCAGGGATGCCTTTAATCAACTTGGATGATGGCAGGTGGATGGCATTCATGATCCTTACCTGTTCATCTGGTGGTCACCTAACCCAGAGTTGACCAGGGTCTTTAAGTTTTCTATCACTTGTTGCTCGTCTTCACCGTTTACCTGGAGCTCGATTTCGTGGTTCATTTCGATCCCAAGGGTTAGAACGTTCATAATACTCTTTGCATCTACCCATTTACTTTGGGTCGTCAGGTTGCGAATGGATACATCAGCAGAATACTGATTGGTTTGCTCCACAAACATCGCCGCTGGGCGGGCGTGCAACCCAGTTTCAGTTGTGATCCGCAGAATTACTTGTTTCATTCTAGTACCTTTATTTTTAGATATTTTACGGGGTTGTGAAACCTTATCCATTTTATTACATATAAAAAATATGGTCTTTATATTTTTCTAATAAGTGAGCGTTGTACTCCTTGCCACCATCGACATTGCCAGCCAAAAAGATAGGTGGTGTAATACCCCGGCGCAGCAATTCCTGGACTGCCGCCGCTACCAAGGACTGCAAGATGGCGATGCTGGTGACACCGGACGCCGGGCAAAAATTCTGTGGGATACCCGCCGCCTGAAGAACAGCGTCACCTTTGGGCACCTTATTATCCAATACGACATCTGCATAATCGTGCATCTTCTTGCCGGATGAATGGCGAGATGAGACCTCATCGGCATATGCCCGGGAGGTCAAGCCGATCAGCTTCACTCCGCGCTCACGAGCCAATTGGGCCATTTCGATCGGGACAGCGTTGCGCCCAGAAACCGAGACCAATATCAACACGTCGCCGGCTTTTAGTGGGTAAGTGTCAAACAAAGCTTGTGCATATCCAGAAAGCTTCTCAATTTCTGAAGAAAGCGTTGCTGGCCGGGTATCCATGGCAGCGATGCCTGGGCCGTAAATCGGGTTGATCAGCATCAAACCACCTGCCCGATAGACCAAATCCTGAATCGGAAGCGAGGAATGGGTACAGCCAAACGCAAAAATATTATGGCCGCTTTCAATAGCATCAACGATCAGGTCAGCAGCTTTTTGAACAGCCGCTCCTTCTTCGGCAGCAATTCTCTGTAGAAGTTTGATTACACTGGCAAGGTACTCTTGGAAAAGATTTTCTTGGGTCAGATGATGGTCGTAATCCTTCATTTTTTGGTCCTTTTTGGTTTAATAATCGTCAGACTTGTAAACAATCTTCCCGCCAATCAACACCCCTTTAACATTCAATTCCGTATCTGCAATCAAAATGTCAGCGTCTGCCCCGGGGCATATTTCCCCTTTGATTCCTACTAATCCAAGGGCCGCTGCCGGCGTCAGGGTGGCCATTTGAACTGCCTGGTTGAGGGGGATGCCCGTATATTTTTGGATGTTAGAAACTGCTACGTTGAGTGATAAGGTACTTCCAGCCAACCCACCGGCGCTCGTTCGCGCCACGCCATCCCGGACGGAGATGGATTGACCAACGAGATCATATTCTCCATCGGTCATACCGGCGGCACGGATGGCATCCGAAACCAGGATGGTACGTTCCAGTCCCTTAATTTTTAACAACATTTTCAAAACCGCCGGGTGAACATGGGTGCCATCGGCGATGATTTCGCAGAAAATCCGGTCATCAGCCAGCAGCGCCCCAACGGTGCCAAGGTCTCGATGGTGTAAGCCAGCCATACCGTTGAATGTATGAGTCGACAGGGTCAACCCAGCATCGGCTGCAGCTTGGATCTGGAGAGGACTCGCCTGGGTATGGCCGGCCGAAAAATGGACACCCTGGCTAACACCTTCACGAATCAGCTCCAAACTGCCAGGTAATTCCGGTGCAAGTACCATCAGGCGAACAACCCCGCATTCCAACCACCGGTGGTATTCTGCGGGTTCAGGGTTATGCAGCCATTCCAGTGGATGCGCGCCTCGATAGGCGGCGGACAGGTATGGCCCTTCAAGGTGAATGCCAAGGGGATGAGCGCCTGTGCATCGAGCTAAGTTTTGAGCTGCGTTTTCTACTGCCCGAGTGATCGCAGCGATTGATTGGCTGGCAGTCGTAGGAAGAAACGAAGTTACACCGTGCTGAAGGAAAAACGTGGACATTTCCTCCAGTGCATTCGGAGTAGCATCCATCGTATCACTTCCTGCACCTCCATGAACATGGATATCAATCAAACCAGGCATGACCAGCAACCCGTTCGCATCGATAATCTCTGTTGCGGTTGGAACCATGGTCAGTTGGCTGCGCGGTTCGATTGCTGAAACCCGACCACCTTCTATAATGACGACTGAGTCCACGATGGTTTGTCCAGGAGTGATGACCGTGCCATGCTGGATCCAGGTACGCATTAGGCAGCTCCTCGAAAAAAGGACCCCCTCCTCCTGATCTAAACCGACAACGTACTTGAGGAGGGAGTCTTGGTATCTAGTGTATGATTATTCAACCGGTGAAAGCGGGCTTTACTTTTTGGTAGTTTCGGAACTTAGGACTGGTGCAGAGGGTTCGACACCTTTCCGTGAAAAAATGTAGGCCGCAGCAATGACCAACGCTACTAACACCAGGGTGACAATCGCGATAGCAATCGGGTTACCGGCAGGTAGGCCGAACAGATTCATGACACCCCAGATCACGATCCCAGGAACTATTGCATCCGGGACAGTGAAACCAAGCCCTATAGCCCCTAGGGCAGTCAAGTCGCCGAATACCTGGAACTTATAGGCAAAACTGATCATGAACCAGCCCAAGAACCCCCACAAAAAGCCACCGAGGATGGCACCGCGCCGCCCGCCGGTAGCATTGCCGAAGATAGCGCCAGCCCCACTGGCAAAGAAAGCCGCGATCATGCTGGGGAGCGGTACCGGCCAGGCGATGATTGCCAACACTACCATCCCAAGTACCTGGCCAATTGTTCCGGAGATAAGGCCAATTATGAGCGAATTGGGAGCAAATGGGTAAATGACCGGGACGTCAAGGGCGGGGATAGCCCCAGGAATGACCCGTTCAGCAATACCCTTGAATGCTGGGATTATTTCGCCAATCAGCATCCTGACGCCCTGGAGCAGCACCAGCACACCAGCAGTGAAACCCATCGCCTGGAGCAGAGTGAAGACCAACCAGTTCTGACCACCGCTGATATTTTCCTGGAATCCAGCGATACCAACCTGGGCGACCGCCATGATTGCAGCTACCAGAGATACGATGATCATAATCAGGGCAATAGAAATTGCCATGTCCCTAAAAAAGTTGAACTTTTCAGAGACCTGGATTTTTTCTGCCGAGTCCTCTTTATTACCAAACAACCTGCCTGCCCAAGCCCCGACCATATTTAGCAAGGTCTGGCCATGGCCGAATGCGATTGTATTGTTCCCTGTAATCTGGCGCATAACAGGCTGGGCGAGGGCGGGTGCGAGGGTCATATAAACGCCATCCACGATAGAAGCTAGAGCGACAGTCCAGAATAATGGAAGGCCAAAGGAGTGGAACAGGATCGCGAATGCACCTGCATGAATCCAGATCATGTGACCGGTGAGGTAAATATATTTAAACCGAGTGACGCGGGCCATTAATAGGTGTATAGCGTACCCAAACAACATGGTCCAGGCAATTGCAGCTCCGAGTTCGGCAATATTTGCGCTCTGGATGGCTCCAACGACGCCTTCGTCAAAGGTAACAAATGTGGTAAAACCACCGGCTGGGATTCCCGTTTCAAACATTGTTTGGATCGGTATTAACGCGTTAATTAAAGCACCGATTCCAACCGACATGATCAACAGTCCCAGAATCGTTTTAAAGGTGCCTGAAATGACCTCGCCAGTGGATTTGCGCTGCACCAGCAAGCCAACCAAGGCGATGAGCCCTAATATTACTGCTGGCACTTTGATTAAGTCGATGAGAAAAAGAAGAACTTCCATTTTGACACTCTCCTAGAATTGATTTTTAAAAAAATTGGGTGTGGCTGATGGTAGTCATCGCCCATGAAAATACGTCAAGAACCAAGACTGGGAGGGCAAGACCTTCATCAACTTCTCTCGGTAGAATGGCTCGTTATTATTGCCGTATCACCTCCTTATTTCACAATGCAATAATTATTTGGATTTTTGTTGGAATTCTTGGATAGCAGCCAATATCTTTTCTTTGATTTCCTGTTTATCGACCAGGTTTCGAATTAAAACCACGATCGAATCAACGTTTTTTAGATGCATCGCCATATCGGAGGCAGCAACAACAATATCTGCTTTCTGACCTTTAAAACTGCCCAGGTCCCAGGGCAATGTCTCGGCTTTGATCTTTTCCGCTTTTAGAATGTCATCAATAAATAACTTCAGCATCATGGATGTTCCAAACCCCATCCCGCATAAAGTAGCTATTATCATATGATCTCCTTAGATTTCCCTCGAAGTTTTGATCTACTCACCGATGGTTGTCACCCCAGGATTGGATCACTGCAAATACCTCATCGTCCTTCTGGCCAGCTCGTAATTTTTCTAAGCTTGGGGTGTCGCTCAATAGACCAGCGAGACTTTGTAAAGCCTGGATGTGGCTATTTTTATCTTTAGCACCTATCACGAAAACGAGATCGACCGGATCATTCTGGGAATGTCCGAAAGGAACCGGTGTCGCTAGAGTGACTAACCCAAAACACAGTTCATTTACACCGTCTTCTGGACGGGCGTGGAGGAATACGATTCCGGGGGCAATTACAGCGTACGGTCCGATATCGTGGACAACCCTTGCCATTGCTTCTACGTAGCGCGACTCTATGCTTCCGGTATCGACCAGGAGCTGGCCAGCAATTTGAACAGCCTCCTGCCAATTTTTTACCTCCATTTGGGCGCGTACCGCGTCGCGTTTAAAAATTTTATTGAAAGGAGCGGATGAGTTGGAATTATTTTCATTTTTTTCGGTTGTCATCAACAAATCCAAACGAAACTTTGATGGGGTAGAGGGAATCGAATCTAGAATCATTCTTACACGTTAATGGTAAGGGTGATCAATTCTTTTTAGAATGACTGCCGGGTAGCGTACTCGAAATTCAGGGATGTACGGTGTAGGTTTGCTCTATTTATTACTATAACAAAATAGGTAGGGCGAATCAATTCTTAGCAATTGACAGAATGTATCTAATAGATTTAGTGGAATTATGACAATTATTTGGCGGAAAGGACTTGCGGGTGTGTCCTTATTCGGATTTCAAGGCTCTTGAGCGAGGATGGAAATGACTTCCGCCGTGGAAGTGGATGATTCAATCAGGGATAAGCGCTTATCGTCGTGTAATAAATTTGCTAATTGGGCAAGTGCTTTCAAATGAGAGTGGTGATCTACTACACACATCCCAAATGCACGTTTGACCGGATCGTGATGGGGGTGGTGAAATGGAATGGGTGGATCGAGCGTAACCAGACTCATACAAATTCTATTTACACCATCCCCAGGCCGGGCATGTAACAAAGCCGTTCCTGGAGAAAATACCACATAGGGGCCATAACGGTAAATAACGTCTTTCATTGCCTGGATGTAGCGGCTGCTTATGGCGTGAACATTCAGAAGTAAACTCCCTACAGCGTCAATTACCGATTCCCAGTTTTCTACTTCGACACCTAACCTAATCGTATCCTCACTCAGCAAGGTAGATAATGAAAGTCCAAGGTCGCTGGAGCTGGAGGTTCCAACTGGTCTTCGTGGTGGCTTACTATTTAAAACCGCATGAATTCGCGCTTGGTCTTTAGGAGTTAATAAAGGGCTGACTTCCAGGGTAAGCACTTCAGGAATTTCAACGGGAAGTGTGGTCAAAACTACATCTACCTGGCTAGGAAGAGGAGGATGCTGGGTTATTTTTAGAACCGAAGATACCTCGTCGACCACAATATCTGGAAATTCAGCCTGTAGTCGTGCGACCAACAGCCAAGCTGTAGCAGTGCCTTCTCCGCAGACGATCCACACTTTTCGCTTAAGACCCCGATATGGGCGCAACCTCTCCATGGCCGCTCCGAGATGCATGGCGATATAGGCTATTTCGTCAGAGGGAATGGCCTTGTATATCTGATCTGCCAATGAGGCAACACTCTTTTTTACCAAGCCGACAATATGAGGAAATTGCGCTTCGACGGCTTCCTGCAACGGGTTATTTATGGGCAAGCCGTATCGCAGACGGTTTTTTGCGACTTGAATGTGCATGGCAAGCGCCCGGATCAACTGTTGGTCGACTTTTAAGGAGGGGTGGAGGAACAGTGATGCATCGCTCACGATGTGTTGAACGATCTCTTGGGTTTCGAGTTGTTCGGATAGAGTATGGTGAGATTGCATCATATCGATGCGAGGTTGTTGGATATTGGCTCCCTGTACCTGACGAAAAATAAATTGGACTTCAGATTCGTTGAGGGAGAAAGATTCTGAGGCTAGAAGCAGGTCGATTGCCGCAATTACCTCGTTTTCGGAGGGTATTACAGGCTCACCCATCGGTAGGTCAACGGATTTGGCTTGGGCGCTGCGGAAAACGGCTAAAGCCAAATGACATACCAATCGTACAAAAGCCACATCGACGAAGCGCCGATGAAGCCTTTCCTCTAGTTGCATGACAAACCTATAGGCCGATTTGAGATCTAGCAAGCGCATGGTGTCAGCCAACATAGTATTCAGTAAGTTCAGGGTCGAACCGATTTTTGTGTCTGGCGGACCTGCAAGCGGTGAACCCATATTTAGTAACGAAAGGACACCGATTTTGGTAATATATAAATGAACCATAGCCTCCCGCCAGTTGGCTTCGCTGCCCTGAATCTGAAATCCAACATTCGGTTTGAAGGTTAAGGTTATTGAAAACCTATCCAACCATTTTTTGACTTTTTCGACATCCTTAAATAAAGTGGGCCGAGAAATTCCCAAAACAGGTTCGATCTCTTCGGGCATGAGTGGCTGGTCCGCCCCTCGAAGCAACATAAGATTCAGAACAGCAATCCGTTCGCCGGGAGAGAGGTAAAGATAATATTCCTTTTGGTTACTTAGTTCCTGAATAAGTTGAACTATTTTTTCGGGCGTGGTCCTAATCTGGATGCCATAGTTTTGCTTACGGATAAGTTCAGTATCTCTTTCTTCCAACCAAGTTTGAATGGTATTTAAACTGGCTCTCATCATTCGTGGGGTAATCCCCAACTGACTGGCAATCTGCTTAATAGCAATTGGGGCTTGGTTTTGAAGCAAGACCATTAAAACATCACGCGAGCGAGTATCGAGGTGAGTCATTTGGCGAAACAGATTTAAGAAGGAGAGAGGGAATATAAACAATTATGAACATTAAAATAATCTAACCTAATAGAAATTGTACATTATTTCATCCAAAATTTTTTCTCAGTAATAAGGCACGGCAAAATAGTTAGGTCAGAGTTACCTCAATTTGATCCAGGCATCACCAGTATAGAATTGCCAGTTCACTCTTCCATTCGAACCAATCCGTTTTGTTCGAAAATATTTGAGCCTTCTAGTAGAAAAGAGATTTCGTTGCCATTTTTTTTACCCAAGCGGCTATACTTAAGATTCATTCTTACGATTCAATTATCAGATAACCGTACAAACATTCTACTTTTAGAGAATTGGATATTTCCAAAAATGCATTTATCTGGTATCTTTGTTCTTTAATTCACTAAATAATAGCTGTCAAACCAATTCTAAGTCTTGCTGTCTCGATGGCAATCCTACCGGGAGCTAACCTTACCTCAGAGCCCAGGCTTGCCCCTTGAAACAGGTTCAAAATCTCGTTTTTTGTTTTATTCTACACTGAAGAATTATCTGGAAAATAGATTTAAAAAGGTGGCTATCATGAAAGTCCCAAAGTGTATGAGCACGCAACACCCTGATAATGTAAATTCTCCATTTTTTTCATCGAACACCGAACTCGGCGGCGAAGACGAAATACAGGAAACCTATTATGCCTTCTCTCATTTGGGGTGTGATGAGCAGATGTGGGATTGTGAAGGCAAGGAAGTTGATAATTATGTAGTGAAAAAATTACTAACAAAATATGAAACATTTGCAAAAGAGTATAGAGTAGGCAAAGACGTATTTATTACTCTGAGAGTTCCCAACCCCACGGTTGAAAAAGCAGAAGCAAAAATTTTATTGGAGACACTGGAAAGTATTCCGAGGTCGTTTGATGCGGCTAAGCTATTTTACGGAGACGATATACCGCCAATTTTTGAAGTCATTTTGCCAATGACTTCCTTTTCTAAACACCTGGATAGAATTTATAGGTATTATTGCGATTTTGTGATCGGAAAACAGAATAAACCCTTGAAAAAGGGGGATATCACCATAGCTGAATGGGTCGGAGACTTCCGCCCGGAAAAAATTAATGTAATCCCTCTTTTTGAAGATATGACCCATATGCTTCAAGCCCACAATATCACCAAGGAATATTTAAAAGATAAGGATGTGGAATATCAGAGGGTTTTCCTGGCGAGGTCCGATCCGGCGATGAATTATGGGCTCGTTAGCGCAGTTCTTTTAAACAAGATCGCCCTGCAAAGGTTGCATAGACTATCCCAGGACATTGGTGTTAAGATCTATCCTATTATTGGTGTGGGTTCGGCTCCTTTCAGAGGTAATCTCAAACCACAGACCATTGAAAGAGTTGCCAAAGAATACCCTAGTAATTACACTTTTACAATTCAATCGGCTTTTAAATATGATAACTCACCTGATGAGGTTAGGGAGGCAATAAGGAAACTGCGAGAAAGAGAACCCAATTCACCGCAGGAAGTGGATGAAAAAAGGTGTTTGGAAATCATCCATAAATATACGAATGAATTTCAAAAACAAATCATCGAATTGGCCCCAGTGATCAATCATATGGCAAAATATGTTCCCCGTAGAAGAAAAAGAAAGTTGCATATCGGCCTGTTTGGTTATTCGCGCAATGTTGAGGGGATTAGGTTACCAAGAGCGATAACCTTTACCGCAGCGCTCTACTCCATCGGTTTGCCACCAGAAATCCTGGGTTTGAATGCCCTAAATGATGAAGACTTGCGGTTTATCAAGGAAGTTTTTGTAAATTTTGAGAGTGATTTAAGCGATTCCCTCAGGTTTTTTAACCCAACTGCCGGTTTTTTGCCAGAAGATCTTAAATCAAATTAAAGATCTCGGGGTAGATGTTCAACCGAATACAGAACACAATGAAATAACCGGTCA
>JGI24111J20145_1000056_pt1 | contig 25753 bp, 21 predicted proteins | sample SubbioR11Jul_8B1_FD_20145 | JGI IMG/M metagenome (IMG submission 20145)
AAAACGGCTCGATTAAAGCGATCAGCATCCCCGACAAAGTCTATCTCAATATTCCGGGGCTCGGGCTCGACCAGATTAGCCAATCGTACAATGTCGGCCTGAACTCGACCCGCAAAGCCGTTGAGGACCTGCTGCAGGTGCCGATTGAAAACCATGTCGTGCTCCACTACGGCGATTTCGAATATCTTATCAATGAGAAGCGCTTCAACGTAGTCTTCGACAAATCCGTGGAGACCGGTTTCTTCGAAAACGAGGTTCGGGCTTACAGCCGTGAAGTAGGCAAGATAAATTCGGCCAATACCGATATCATCCCGTTGCCGGTAAAGTTTGTCAGCATCAACGGGGAGCCGTATTATGAGCCCAACAACGACGAGGTAAACCGGCTGGTTTTCGCGCTGTGGGGCATAAATAGGGTAGTCAAATCGGATACGGTCCGCGTGATAGTCTTGAATGGTTCCGGGACGCCGGGGATAGGGCGCGAGATTTCGCAGCGGCTGACCTCGAACGGATTCATGGTCACCGATGTCAAGAACGCCAGCAATTTCAGCTATACTAAGACCCAGATAGTCGTATATAAAGAGGAGTATAAAGAGAGAGCCAAGACCATCCAGCAGATACTCGGCGTCGGCACGGTGGCGACGCACCTTATCTCGCAGGATGTGGCGGAAATCGCGATAATAGTGGGTAAGGATTTCAAGAGCACCAACTAACTAGGAGGCCATAAACTGGAAGCGCAAGAAATAGTAGAGATAGCCGCGCAGGCGGCGGCGGAAAAACTAGCGACCGACATATCCATCATCGACGTCAGCGGCATCTTCGTCATCACCGATTATTTCATGATTTGTAGCGGCCAAACCGGCCGCCAGGTGCAGACTATCGCCGAGAACATCGAGGACAAGCTGCGCGAGCTGAAGGTGCGCAAAATCGGCCTGGAGGGCGACAAAGAAAAGAGCTGGATACTGCTCGATTTCGGCGCGGTCATCGTCCATGTATTCACGCAAGAGCAGCGCAATTTCTATCAGCTCGAGAAGTTGTGGTCGGACGCTCCGCGGCGCACCTGGGAGACGGGCTAGGCAGGGCGCGGGGGGCGTTGACTGTCCCCATCGCCCCGTTTGCCTATCGGCTGCGGAACTCCAGTCAAATGTTCCCGCTATATACGGTTGCCGGTTTCGGGGTCGAAGATATGAATAGCGTTTTGTTTTAAGCTTACCCGGATGGCGTCGCCAACCCTAAACGATAAATTTCCTACATGTTTTGCGGTCAAAACACCAACCTGGGTTTGTACGTGTACGAAGACCTCCGTTCCGAGCACTTCAACTAGTTCGATGGTCCCTTTCAGAGAGGGCTCGTCTTTTGTTTCAATTAGCCCGGCGCTTATGTCTCCCGGCCGTATACCAATAACAACTTTGTCACCTACATGAAAGCCGTTTCTTATCAATGCCTCATGCGCACGGTCATCGATCCCTACCTGTGCTTCTCCTAAACTAAAGAAAGTTTTTTCTTTCTGATAAAAAGTTGCCGAGACAAGATTCATTGGCGGGGTGCCGATAAAACCAGCCACAAAAAGATTGACGGGATTTCTATAGATTTCATCAGGCGATCCGATTTGCCGTACTTGACCGTTGTTTATTACGGCAATTCGGTTTCCAAGCATGGTTGCTTCGGTCTGATCATGCGTAACATACAAAAATGTCGTTCCGAGTTCCCGGTGAAGCCTGAGCAGTTCGGCGCGCATTTGTACGCGTAGTTTTGCGTCAAGGCTACTTAGCGGCTCGTCCATAAGAAATACACTTGGGTTTCTAACAATGGCTCTTCCAACAGCGACCCGCTGTTTCTCGCCCCCGGAAAGCTCCTTCGGTTTTCGCTTAAGCAAGTGCTCGATGCCGAGCATGCCGGCAATTCCGTTAACCCGCTTCTCTCTTTCGTCGGTTGGGATGCCGCGCATCTTAAGACCGAAAGATAGATTTTCACCGACGTCCATGTGGGGGTAGAGTGCGTATGACTGAAAAACCATCGCTATATTTCTATCTTTCGGCTCAATATCAGTAACGTCGGCATCATCGATGTAGACTCTTCCGTGAGTGGGCCGCTCAAGGCCTGCGGCAAGCCTAAGGATCGTTGTCTTTCCGCAGCCGGAAGGGCCAAGAAGAACAAGAAACTCCCCATCCGCCGCATCAAAATCTACATCCTTGACCGCGGTAATGCGGCCGTATAGTTTTGTTACCCGATCGAATCTTACGCCACCCAATTCAAGCCCTCTTCTACTATTCTTTCAGGCTGCCGCCCATTAATCCCGCCAGGAAATATTTTTGCAACGAAAGGAAGAGCACCAGCACCGGCAGTACGCCAATAATCGCGGTTGCTGTTATGTAGCCCCATTCAAACCCACCATGGAAAGTAACAAAAGAATAAATTCCAAGCGGAAGTGTTTTCTTAGTTTCGCTCGATAAAAGAATAGAGGCGATTATAAATTCATTCCAGGCTATGGCAAAACTATAGAGTGAAACAGTGACAAGGGCCGGCGCGGCGAGAGGAATAGATATTCTAAAAAATGATTGCCATCTACTACAACCATCGACCATGGCCGCGTCTTCCAGCTCAGTCGGAATCTTCTCGAAGTATCCCCGCATAAACCAGACGGAAAAAGGCGTAGCGGCGGATGCGTAAATCAGGGCAAGAAAGGGAAGTGAGTCAAGCAGTCTAAGTTGGTATGCGATTATGTACAAGGCGATAACATTTCCGATTCCCGATACCATATGAATAGCTAGTATGGCAAGAGATAAGGCGTTTTTGCCTTTAAGACGGCTACGCGCAAGGCTGTACCCGGCAAGGCTTGAGGCGATAATTGTTATCAGTATGGCCGCAATCGCGACAAAGATGCTATTTATAAGTTGCTTTGGTATAGCTGTTTGCGTCAGGACGTAAATATAATTTACCAAGGTTGGATTCTCGCTAAGTAATGACGGGGGATAATCAAAGATTTCCGCCGGATCTTTTATAGAGGTCAAAAAGGTCCAGGCGACGGGGAAAAGCATTATAGTAATTATAGCCACCGACAATACCCAGGTTATAAACTGTCTTATTTTTTCTGTTCTATGCCTGCGCACCTACATTAGCTCCTTCTACTTCGATATACGCAAAACCGCCAAGTATATTAGACAGAGCGCTAAATTTCCTAATAGTATTAGGCCGGATAAAGCCGCCCCGTATCCCAGCTCGCCGTTGAGGAACGATATTAGAATCGGCACTTTAATAAGAGGAATCGTAATATAGCGAAGGCTTGAAAGATAAGAAGCTCCGTCCACTCTTGCCGCTTCGTATAAATCCGGCGGTATCGATTGTATTGCGGCAAACTGTATAAAAAATGAAAAGGCGAGGTTTCTCCAGAGCGCAACCCATACTACCGAGGCAATTGCGAGCGTTGGATAAGCCAGCCAGGCCTGCGGCGGGATGTGGGCTACCTGTAACAGCGCGTTTAGCAGGCCTGTTTGGTGGTCGAGTATCCACAGCCAAATAGCCGCTACCACCACTTCTCCCATTATCCAGGGGACGAGAATAGAGCCGCGGGCGACAGTGGCGCTAACGGCCCTCTTGTTTAGGAGGAGCGCCAGGCCAATACCGGCGATGAGCCTGAGAACGATAGCCGCCGCCATATAGATTAGCGTTAGAACAAATGATTGCCTAAAGAATGAATCGCCGATAGCCCTTAGATAGTTTGACAAGCCAACGAATTCAAAATTGTTTGACCTGAGAGTCGCGTTTGTAAGGCTCATAAAAAATGTGTAAAGCGTGGGATAGAGTGAGATTGCCGTCTCTAATAAGATAACAGGTAGCAGCATCCAGATGTAGATGCCGCTACCCTTGAAATTTGTCGTCAGCCTACCACTGCCAAAGCCCCCCGGCCCTTGCTCTCTTTTCAACTCTATCCTCGGCGTCCCTTAGTGCTTGTTTGGGCGTTTTCTTATTCATTAGAACTTCGATTAGCGCGATTGTATATTCGTCCTGAACCGTCATATAGATCGGGTCGCCGGGCTTATGCTTGGCGCTCATAAGTTGCGCCTGAAATACCTTCATCCAGCGTGTTTTGAAAAATGCGTCATTCTGATAAATTGATTTCCTTACCGGTAGATTTCCCTGTTCCTTAGTCATGTCGGATTGTACTTTGGTAGAAAACATATAGCTAATATATTTCCAGGCCGCTTCCTGCTTTTTCTTATCCTTGGTAAGAATTACCATGGGCCAGCCGCCGTGTATCGTGGTTGGGCGCATGCCCTTCTTTGGCACAGGATATAGCATGACGCCGATCTTGCCCTTCAGATTGCCCATCTTTTCGAGGTTGCTCGGCTGCCAGCTTCCCATTAAGGCCATGGCAAATCGTCCGGCGGCGACGCCTCTCGCGACGTCATCAAAGCCGTATGAGGTTATCTCCGGAGGTGTGACCTTATGTTTATACACAAGATCATGATAGAATTGAAATGATTTTACCGCGGCGGGGCTATTAAAGGCCGGTTTTCCGTTTTTATCCAATATTTTGCCGCCCTGCATCCAGAAGAAGGGGAGTTGCGTATAGGTCGTCGGCCCTTCGCGCTTTGCGTTTATGCCAAGACCCCAGACGCCGGGCTTTGTAAGTTTTTTCGCCGCCGCTATAAATTGAGCCTGTGTCCAGGCTTCTCCCGGAGCCGGGGGCTTTATGCCGGCCTTCTTTAACAGATCCTTTCGGTAGACGACAACCGCGCAATCGGTCCCGGAGAAGAGGCCGTAAAGTTTTCCGCCATGGGACGCGGAGCGAATGAACGGAGGCAGAATGTCGGCCTTTAATCGCTGGTCCGCAAAAGAATCAAGCGGCACCAGCCAGCCGTTCATGGCAAAGTCCGGCAGCCACCACAGGTTGACGAATCCGACGTCAGGTGCGTTTCCTGCTTTGATAGCCGCCAGGAACTTGGTTTTACCCGCAACGGGGTCTTCAAAAGATTCTCTTACTATTTCAATATTTGGATGTTGTTTTTGAAAACGCAACTCGGCTTCTTTAACGCTTTTTTGCGTATCGACGCTCTTTGGCGCCCATACTTTTAGGACTACTTTATCTTCGCGGGCATTCGCAACCCCGGCCGTCGCCGGAATTATCACAATAGTCGCGATAAGCGCGGCCACCAAAATCAAAGAAACAAATTTGCGTCCTTTAAACTTTGAATCAATCATCAGCCCTGCTCCTTTCAGCTTCTTATCGGTCATCTTGCAGCACCAGTCTTGCCACTGCGACGGCTGCTTCCGCTCGAGAAGTCGACTTTGCGGCATTGAAAGTGTTGTCCTGAGAGCCTTTGATTATTCCATGTTTTGCGGCAATAACAATATAACCGCGTGCCCACTTCGGAATACTTGAATCGTCCTTAAAGGCTGTTTTTGTGTTCATACTTTGTTCCGCCTCATCGAGCAAACCGGCCGCCCTCACTAAAATGGCTGCTAATTCCGCTCTCGATACCGCTTTTTCCGGGCGAAACTCTTTTTTAGAGCCAACCCGGTATCCATGTATAAAGCCGAGCTTGTTTGCCGCTTCCACATGGGGCCAAGACCCATGAGTCGCCGGAATGTCCGAAAAGGCTTTCTCATGGGTAACACTTGTGGTTTCATCGAGCGCTATAAGCAAAATCTTGGCGAGCTGTGATCTGTTGATCGGAAGATTTGGCTGGAATATCCTGGTGTTTGGCGCTGTCGTGTGCCCCGAAATTGCGCCCCACTCGGCAAGCGCTTCTATTTCTTTGAAGGCCCAGTAGCCCGTCGGAATATCGCGAAAGCGCGGAATACTGAAAGTTTTAGTAATTGTACCCCCTGAGCTGTGCGCATATGCTACTTTGCCGGTGGCTGTTTTACCTATCGACCAGCTTTTAGGGACTAGGAACGCGTAGGCGCCATTTGCTTCCGTTTTTATCTTTTCTTGGTACTTAACGATATCTTCTTCTTCAATAGTTACAATAAGTTGCGCCTGGGGCGGGCCAAAACCTGTGATTTTTAGTGCGGGATAAATATTTTTGTCCCGTAGGCCACCATGACCTAGGGCCGCATAATCCGCCTTGGCGGTAAGACGAGGAATATTCATGGAAATGATTTGCTTGCCGCCAGTGCGAATGCTTAGGGTGTCGTTCTCTTCAAGCCCAACCAGCTCAAGGTAGAAAGTAGTGTCGGTATCAACCTCAAAATCATAGGTTTCCTTCGTAGCTTGTGTTCCGGAAAATTGCTCGACTGTGCCGGTGGTCGAAAGCTCAAAGCCAACCCCATCGATGGTAAGCGCGTCTAAATCGACGCTTATCGATGGTTTTGGGGTGGATGCCATACCGGATGACGCCGCCAACACTAAAACGGCTACTAAAAGCAAGGCGACAAAAAAGATAGATTTTTTCATGCAAAGCTCCTTTCTTAGAAGTAAGCTGCGCGAAGCAGTAACAATAGAAGATTATGCAAACTATTACTGATTATAATACAAGAGCCGGCGGGATGTCAAGGGCCGGCCGGCTAATACTTTAGTATGCTCAATGAAGCGTAGCGGAATGGTTTGAGCATCTCGAACAGTAACAAATCTCGGTTGACATTAAATAGACGAAAATTTGAGATGCGCAAGGATGCGCGGGCTAGGCATAACGGCGCGAACTCGCTATAATAATTGAGTGCGCGTAGACGAATGGGGCCATAGCTCAGCGGGAGAGCACTTGGCTGGCAGCCAAGGGGTCGAGGGTTCAAATCCCTCTGGCTCCACAGAAAAGCCACCCTTTGCGGGTGGCTTTTTTCGAATATGCAGATGGAGGATGAAGATGGCCGACCGGTACGACCACAAAATAATCGAAGCCAAATGGCGGAATAGATGGGCGGAGCGGGACATCTACCGCACCTATGAGGACAACTCAAAACCCAAGAAATACATCCTCGAGATGTTCCCTTATCCATCGGGCGCGCTCCATATGGGCCATGTTCGCAATTATTCGATAGGCGATGTCGTCGCCAGGTATAATAAGATGAACGGCTATAACGTGCTCCATCCGATAGGCTACGACGCCTTCGGCATGCCGGCCGAGAACGCGGCGATAGCGCGCGGCATCCACCCGAAGAAATGGACCTTCGGCAATATCGAAAGCATGCGGGTTCAGCTCAAGCAGATGGGTTTGAGCTACGATTGGAGCCGCGAGGTAAACACGGCCGGCCCCGACTACTACCGCTGGGGCCAGTGGCTCTTTCTCAAGTTCTACGAGCGCGGCCTGGCGTATCGCAAAAAAGCTACCGTTAACTGGTGCCCGGGCTGCGAGACTGTCCTCGCCAACGAGCAGGTGGAGGCTGGGGGGTGCTGGCGTTGCGGTACGGTTGCCGAGCAGCGCGAGTTGGAGCAATGGTTCTTTAAGATAACCGATTACGCTGAGCGTTTGCTATATGATTTGGACGACCTCGACGGATGGCCGGAACGCGTCAAGATAATGCAGCGCAACTGGATAGGCCGGAGCGAAGGCGCTTATGTCGACTTCGAGATAAAAGGCGGCGGCGAGAAGGTCTCTGTCTTTACTACCAGGCCGGATACTTTATATGGCTCGACTTTCTTCCTGCTGGCGCCCGAGCACCCGTTGGTCGATAGACTCGTCGCGGGCACTGAATATGAGGCCGGCGCGAAGGAGTTTCGCCATAAAGTCGCGTCCGAGACCGAAATCGACCGTACCTCGGCCGAGAAAGAGAAGAACGGTTTCTTTACGGGAGCCTATGCTATAAACCCGGTTAACGGGGAGGACATCCCGGTTTATCTCGCGGATTACGTGCTTATGGGTTACGGGACCGGCGCGGTCATGGCGGTGCCCGCGCACGACCAGCGCGACTTCGAGTTCGCTACGAAATACGACCTGCCAATCCGAGTTGTTATCCAGCCGGAAGGTGAGCAGCTGGCTTCCTCGACGATGGCGCAAGCCTACGAGGGAGAAGGGGTTATGGTCAACTCCGGGCCGTTCGACGGCATGCCGCAGGCCCAGGGGGTTACAGGGGTCACCGGGTACCTGAAGGAGCGGGGTCTCGGCGAGGCGGCGGTCAACTACCGCCTGCGTGACTGGCTCATATCGCGCCAGCGCTACTGGGGCAACCCGATACCGATGGTCTACTGCGATAACTGCGGCGTCGTGCCCGCAAAAGTAGAAGACCTGCCGATTAAGCTACCGGACGACGTGGAGATAACCGGTTCGGGCGGTTCCCCGCTCGCGCGCCACGAGTCATTTATTCACACAGCTTGCCCGGCATGCGGCGGCGCGGCGCGGCGCGAAACCGACACCATGGACACCTTTATCGATTCATCCTGGTACTTCTTGCGCTACTGCAGCCCTCACGATGAGACGCTGCCGTTTACGAAAGATGCGGTAGACTACTGGATGCCGGTCGACCAGTATATCGGAGGCATCGAGCACGCTGTTTTACACTTGCTCTACTCGCGCTTCTTCACCAAGGTTCTGAGCGATATGGGGCTTGTCGGCGTCATCGAGCCCTTTACCAACCTGCTTACGCAGGGGATGGTCATAAAAGACGGCGCTAAGATGTCGAAATCGAAGGGGAATGTCGTAGACCCCGGCAAAATCATCAGCCGCTACGGCGCGGACACCGCGCGCCTCTTTATTCTCTTCGCCTCACCCCCGGAAAAAGAGCTGGAGTGGAGCGACCGGGGCGTAGAGGGCTCGTACCGCTTCTTGAACCGGGTGTGGCGACTGGTCGAGGATAGTAAAGCGCTGGTTGTAGAGGCAGGAGCCGGCAATGAAGCAACTTTCAATTTTTCAAGACAGGCACACGATGCACCTGCGGCGGGTGCCGGCTCTGCTGATGGCTTAGGTCAGCACGATCGCGAAGTACGCTTCATGGTCCACCGCACCATAAAACGCGTGACCGAAGACATCGGGCGGTTCAGCTTCAATACCGCGATAAGCGCGGTCATGGAGCTGGTAAACACGCTGTATAAATATAACGAGTCCGCTCAGCGTAACCCCGCGGTTATGCGCGAAGCTATCGATAGTCTGGTGCTGCTGCTCGCGCCGTTCGCGCCGCATCTCATTGAGGAGTTGTGGGAGGGGTTGGGCAATGCCGACAGCGTCCACCTGCAGGCCTGGCCGGCGTTCGACCCCGAGTTCGCCAAAGCCGAAGAGGTGACTCTTGTCGTGCAAATAAACGGCAAGGTGAGAGACAAAATCACCGTCGCCGCCGACATCGCCGAAGGCGAGATGAAGGAGATAGCGCTCGCCTCGGACAAGGTCAATACCTACGTCGGGGACGCGGATATTAAAAACATCTTCATCGTGCCGGGCAAGCTCGTCAATATTGTGATCGAGCAGTCGTAAGCAAAAATTCTTAATCTCTCAGCAGGGAACCGCCTCCACTCCATCGAATAACGCTTTTATGCAAAAGCACAACGGTACGACAGACAACCCCAGGGACAAGCGTAAAGCGGAAGAAATCGTCGTAGACATATGCGATAAGCTCCAGAGCCGCGGGTTTTCGATTGACAACCGCCAGTTGGCCGCGATTATAGTATTGCTCATAGTGACGGTCGTCGGCAGCGCGTTGTTCTATATAAACTCCAGGCCGAAGCCGGTAGTCGTAGTCAAAGCGGATGAACGAACGACGTCCCGAGAGCAACGAGAGGAGCCGAAGACGACGTCCGCGAAAGAACCGGTCCAACTCCACATCCATGTCGCGGGCGCGGTCGCCAAACCCGGTGTTTACGTGCTCAAAGATGGGAGTCGCATCGTGGATGCCATTGGGGTCGCGGGAGGCGGTGCGCCCGATGCCGATGAAGACGCACTCAACCTCGCCGCCGAGCTTATCGATGGACAACGGGTCTACGTGCCGAAAAAAGGAGAAGTACCGCGGCCTGTAGCCGGGGTGAGCGCCGGCTCTGATTCCGGCGTCATCGGTGACCCGACATCCGCGGGCGGCAAAGTCAACATAAACCTGGCCACCGCCGAGCAGCTCGATTCCTTGCCGGGGGTGGGCGAGGTGACCGCCAAGAAAATCATCGACCACCGCACGAAAAATGGTCCTTTCAGGCGTGTCGAGGACATCATGCAAATCGACGGCATCGGTCAGAAGAAGTTCGATGCGCTCAAAGATGAGATATCGGTCGAGTCAACCACCCCGCACTAAAGGGCGGAGCTTGTGAAAGCAAGCTTAAGTTGACCAGGGAGAGTGAGATGTAAACCACATCAAACTCCGTTACCAACGGGTCGTTAAGACGCACCAGCGAATGCTTCCTCAGTTCGCTGCTCTGCAAGACCCGGATCATGCTGGCGAAAGGTAAAGCGCCGAAGGTTCGGGTCGCTGCTGACAAGCAGGAGCCGGTTGGTGACATTCCCGAGGGGAGACGCCTCGCAAGGGGCGCGTCACAGGGCTCGTAAGGGCTGAACAAAAGGAGTTTTCGATGGCAGTGTTTGTTTTGGATCGCAGAAAGAAGCCGCTGATGCCGTGCAGCGAGAAACGTGCTCGCCTGTTACTTGAGCGCGGTCGTGCGCGCGTGCATCGCTTGTACCCGTTCACGATCCGACTGGTGGATCGCACGCAAGAGCAATCCACGCTCCAGCCCGTGCGCCTGGGCATCGACCCCGGCAGTGCGCTCACGGGTCTGGCGCTGGCGCGCGAGAGCGAGGTCGTGGACAGGGAAACAGGCGAGGTCATTTTGACGCGGTGCGTCCTTTTTCTGGCCGAGTTGCAGCATCGTGGGCACGCAATCCGCGACTCTCTCACGCGGCGCCGCGCATTCCGCCGCCGCCGGCGCACTGCGAACCTGCGTCACCGTGCCCCGCGCTTTAACAACCGGCGCAAGCCCGAGGGTTGGCTCGCGCCGAGCTTGCGGCATCGAGTGGACACCACGTTGACCTGGGTGACTCGTCTTCGCAGTCTCGCGCCGGTGGCGGCCATCAGCCAGGAACTCGTGCGTTTCGACACCCAGGCCATGCAGACCCCGGAAATCTCCGGCGTCGAGTACCAGCAAGGCACGCTCGCGGCCTACGAGGTGCGCGAATACCTGCTGGAGAAATGGCAACGGCGCTGCGCCTACTGCGATGCCGAGAACACTCCGCTGGAGATCGAGCACATCACGGCCCGCAGCAAAGGCGGCGGTAACCGGGCCTCGAACCTGGCTCTGGCCTGCGTGCCCTGCAACCAAAAGAAGGGCAGCCGCGACGTGCGCGAGTTTTTAGGCGCGCAACCCGAGCGAGTCAAGCGCATTCTGGTGTGGGCCAAGGCTCCGTTGCGCGATGCGGCCGCAGTCAACAGCACGCGCTGGGCGCTGCTCAACGCGCTCAAGGCTACCGGCCTTCCGGTCGAGATCGCAAGCGGCGGCCGCACGAAGTGGAATCGTTCGCGCCTGGGCGTGCCTAAGACCCATGCCCTCGATGCGCTGTGCGTGGGCAAAGTGGGCGCCGTCGAGGACTGGCTGGCACCTGCGTTGGCGATCAAGGCGACCGGGCGCGGCGCCTACCAGCGCACGCGCCTGACGGCGCGGGGATTCCCACGTGGGTGTCTCATGCGCCGGAAACAAGTGCATGGCTTCCAGACTGGCGACATGGTGAAAGCCGTGGTGCCCAGTGGAAAGAAAGCGGGAGTTCACCGTGGTCGCGCAGGAGTACGTGCCTCGGGGAGTTTTAATATCCAGACGCCGCAAGGTGTCGTACAAGGCGTATCGCACAAGCACTGCCGGTTGATCCAGCGTGCGGATGGGTACGGCTATTCGTTCACCCAAATAGCAAACCAGAAAGGAGAGCGGGTACAGGGCCACGCTTCGCGTGACGCGCTATCCCTCCTCGGCATGAATGCCGGGGTTTCCCGCGCAAACCGATGAACGGGATGTCAAAGTGTGACGACGTACAAGAACTGTTGAGCGCGTATATCGATAGAGCGCTCGCCGACGACGAGCGCCGCCGGGTCGGCGCGCACCTCGACGAGTGCGCCCAGTGCCGCGCTGCCGTAACGGCGCTTGCCGGCAGCCTGCGCCGCATCGAGCCGGGGAAACGCGGTCGCGCAATCGCGCCCGCCAAGCGCTGGTGGGCATCGCCGCGCGTGGCGGTCTTCGTCGCGACCGGCGCCGTAGCCGCAATCGCACTGGTCTCACTGCTGGCGCTAGGAGACATAAATATCACCGGCGACCAGGGCGCTACCCAGAAAACAACAAGCCCTGCAGAAAATAAAGCGATGCCGCAACAATCAGTGCCGGAAAGCGCCGATACCTGGCCTAAGATACTCGCGTCGGACAAAAATTATACGGCCGCTTCCATCGAAACGCTGGCCGGCGAGATACATGACTCATCGAACGGGCTCTATACCGTCGAGGACGCCAAGGAAAAGCGCGGCGCATTCGTCAATGCGATAGTAAAGGAAGTCTCCGCTCAGGGCGGCGAGGGTGAAAAAACTCGAAGCCCGCTCAACGCCATTCTCGACCGCACCAAGCGCGCCGCGCTCCCCATCTACGTCGAAAAAGCGAAGTATGAGAATAAAGCGTGCCTGGTGATCGCGATAAAATGGGGCTTCGGCGGCGGCGGCAACCGGCTCTATAAAACAAGCCTTTATGTGACCAACCTCTCCGGCTGGACCATCTTCCACTACACATCGAAATAGAAATCAGCGTAATTATTGCTCTCGTAGCTCAGGGCTTTAGCCCTGACAAAGAAAACTCGACTGTTCTAATATTCCGCTCTTCCGCGAAAGCGGCGAAGATGTTCGCGCTAGAATATCCCTATCTCCGCTCGCGGTGCGCCCTTGTGCCTGTTGCTAATGCCCATAAGCGAACATCTGGTCACGGCCTTCTCGCCGTACCTATTCTTAAGCCGGTCGACGACGGCCGCAACCGCCGCCTCCTTCTCATCCAGGACATCGAAGACGGTCGTCTGCCGCCCATCCCCTCTCTTGACAAGGTTGGTCACGCTCACCCCGACCTTGGTCGCCGGATAGACATCGAGCGAGGCGCGCTCCCTTAGCAGGAGTTCTTTGGCGACATCATGGACGCGCCCGGGCAGGTCGGTATGGCAGCCCAGGCCGGTGCGCCGGCTCAGGTCGAAAAGCCGTCCCAAACAGATATAGACGGCGACCGTCCTCCCCAGATAGCCGGCCTTTCTCATCCTTCTGGTGGCCCCGTCGCACAGCCCCAGAAGCACGTCGCACAGGTACTCGACATCCGCGCTCCCCTTGCCCAGGGAGAGGCTCTGCCCGAACGACTTTACCTCCATCCCCTTGCAACTCGGAACCACCGGGCTGTCGTCGATGCCGAAGGCCGCCTTGTGGAGTATCTCCCCGATGGCCCCGAACTTCTCCCGCATCAGCCCGGGCGGCGCCTCCGCCAGCCGGCCGATGGTCCGTATCCCTATCGCGTCGAGGTGTCTGCGCATACGCCGCCCCACCCCCGGGATGCTCTCTACCGGCAACGACGCGAATACCTCGGGAAGGTCTTCGGCCTCTACCACCGTAAGGCCGAACGGCTTTTTGAACTCCGAAGCCATCTTGGCTACCAACTTGTTCGGGCCGACACCGACCGAGCAGGTCAACCGGAGTTCCTTCGCCACCTCCGCCTGGAGCCGCGCGGCCGTATCTCTGGGTGAGCCGAAAAAACGGGCGGTGGCGGTGATATCTAAAAAGGCCTCGTCGATGGAGTAGACCTCCAGACAATCGGTATATTTTTCGCATATTTGCATGAGGAGGCGGGTGTTGTGGAGATATTTCTCGTAGTTTCCGGCTATATAGGCGGCGTGCGGCAGCCTCAGCTTGGCCTCGAGCACCGACGTCCCCGACTTGACCCCGAACTCGCGCGCCTCGTAGGAGGCCGCCGCGACTATCCCCCGGTAAGAGGAGAGGTCGTCGGTGTGGCACACGAGCAACGGCTTTTTGCGGTAAATAGGCAGGTCGCGCTGTTCGACCGAGGCGAAATAGGCATCCATGTCGACGTGGATCACCGTCCTCGCCGCAGTGCGCGAGACGGGGCGACGAGGCGCGCGCAAGTGCCCCCTAAACGCCGGACTCACAACCGTGCATCCTCTCCAGGCGCCACGCCATCTCGCCGGTGTTGAGCGATATCTCATAGAGGTCGTCGCCCACGCGCACCGTGTAGCCATAACACGCGGAGGCGCCGGCCGAATACTTATACACACCGGTTATCTCGGATATCTTGTGGTGCCGGCGGCTCCACATAAACGACACCGGCTTCAAACGGCCGCGGACGAAGACCGCCGATACTTCGATTGGTTCATGGACATCAACCGCCACAGTCCCTCCTTTAATCGAACACGTGTTCGATTAAAGAGTAACCCCTGTTCTCTCCGGTGTCAAGGAGGAAGTTGGTGTTGGCGCGAGACGATGGGATGGAACTGCGAATGGCAATATCTGAAGGGAGACTTGATAAGAGCGAAAGGCTCTCTGTGCTAAAGTGTTCTTTTGCTATTCTTTTACTATCCCCACTGCCGTCTTGGAGGCCTCTGCTCGTGTAGCGGTGTTCATGGGCCTAAAGGTACCATCAGGGTAGGCGATTATAATATCCTGATCTTCTGCCTCTAAAATGTACGGCCGGCTCCATAAGTTCTCTGTTACATCGGAAAAATCAGCTCTAAAGTCGGTTTCAGGCGTAAAGCCTCCTGCTAGAACCACAATCTTTGCGATCTCTTGCCGGGATATATTGTTGTTTGGCCTAAATGTGCCGTCGGGATACCCCGTGACGATTCCGTCGCGAGATGGAATCCGAAGGAAGCTCAAGGCAAACTTCCGACCTGAGAACCACGAACAATATATGAGGCCCGCTTGGAGCGGATGAGTTTGCCGGACAATATTGCTGGAAAATATTGCTATTATTTATCGTTTAGCCGTAACCTTGCAGTCCGTTTTGCGTTAAAAGAAGCGAAAGCTGTTTTACAGAGCGATCTAAATAATAGCGCTCGGGGATCCGATAAGTGTAAGTGAGTTTATCGGGTTCGGATAGTAGAGGAGGAACAATGTTACACAAATTGTTAGCCCTGTTCATAGTGGCAATGCTTATGCTGCCGGCCAGCGCACTTGCGGCTGGCAAACCGGATGTAGCCGGGGAGAAATCTCAAAGTAAGGTTGTCGACGGCAATGACTCCGAGACAAAGGTGAAAGCTGAGAGCGATGCCGAAGAGACCGAGAAAGAGGACGCGCGTCCGACACAGACAGACAAAAGAAACAGTAACACGCCTACTGCCGGCAAGCCCTCAAGTACTTCCGCACCAAACGAAGGAAGTAGCGATCGGGCCGGTAGTGCGGCGGACGCAGGCCGTGCAAAAGGCGAAGAAATGAAAGCTAAAGCTGAGGCTATTAGAGCGGAGAAGCAGGTCGAAGCTGAAGCCATAAGGCAAACCAAGAAAGCGGAGGCTGAGGCTATTAGAGCGGAGAAGGAAGCATTGAAGGACAAGAAGGTGGCTGAGGCTGAGGCTATAAGCACCGAGAGACAGGAAGAAGCTAAAGATGGCAAGATCGGTCTGACAAGAGCGATGGCGGCAATCAGTACGAACATTACAAATGTAGGTGGAAGCGCTGTTAAGACCTTAAAGATGGTGTACAACAAGTTCGCTTCGTGGCTTGGCCTCTCGTTACTCGATGATTCAGAAGAGCCGGCGGATAGCGAAGAAGGCGCTGAGCTTGGTGGCGGCGAAGACACCACCTCCGTAGAGCCGGACCATGGACTTGATGGGGCCGCCGATACCGACACGCCCGAGTTAGACAGCCCTGATGCCGACAAGGATACCGAGGCTGTTGAGCCAAATATAGAGACGTCAAACTAGCCAAGATCATGTAGAGCCGGACATAAAGCCCGCTTTTAGCGGCTGAGGCTGTTGACAAACCCTACAGTTAAATCGACTGTAGGGTTTGTTGTTTGCTTGAAAAAGCAAGGGAGTGATTTCTAATCCAATATAGCAAAGCCTTCCCCTGAGAGAATGGTGAAGAGGCCGGTTCTATGCGGCCACGTATGGTAGTCGCGCCTCGCGCCCTTAAACCTCCTGCCCTACCGCGCTTACCCGGTGGAAGAGCGCTTTGAGGTCGCACGGTATCCTTATCTGCGTGACATAGACGCCTTCCGGCGCATCGATGACTACCGCCGGCGTCAGAAGCAAGATTCCCTTGACTCCCGCAGCCACAAGCAAATTGATGCTATGTTGAACCCAACTCGGGTGAGTAGCGACAACCGCCACTTCGATACCCATGGCTCCCAGCTCGTGCGAGATCCCTTCGATTGGCTGAACCTCCCTGCCGTTGATGACCGCCCCGCGGTCGTTCGGGTCTTCCGAGAAGAATGCGGCGGATATAAACCCGTACTTCTCGACCAAGAAGAAACTGAAGAGCGAACTTATCACCTTGGCCGAGCCGACAAAAGCGACAGGCGCAAACGGCGGCAGCCCGAGAAACTCACCGAGCATATGGCGCAAACCGTCTATGCTGTAGCCCACGCCTCGCTTGCCCGGGGTCTCCCCCAGGAACGAAAGATCGTTTCTGACGGTGACTTCGTTTAAGCCGAGGGTGCCGGCTAATTCCTTCGACGTTATGGCGCCTTTCTTGCCCGCCAATAACCAATCCGTCAACAAGCAGTGGTAGAGCGACAGGCGATGCAGCACCGCTGCGGGTGTGGGCTTCGACAACTTTTGCACCGATAACCACCATCCTTCGTAGTCGTATTTACAATTATAAATAAATTATAATCTAGCTATTGATAATTATCAAACATTCTTTTAAGCAAACGCGATTATTTTCCATGCCGATTCGCGCAGATTTAGCATAATATATTATAATATAATAAAATCATCTCGGTGTTTTGTTGACAATAAGACTCGTGTCGATTAAGATATTGCTAATTAAATAACGAATAGACCGCTTGCAGCGGTTTATCTAGGGGGCACACCAGCCACAAGCTCTTAAATCGAAACTTCCCAAGTTTCGGCTGTCAGGAATAGCTTGTGGCTGGTTTTTTCATGCGCGCGCCCATCGCGGCCCATCGCGGACGCAAACAAGCACACCCTCCCAGGGCAGCCATGCCCGGACCGAAAACCGTCCCCCTAAAAGCCGGCGTCATAGCAGTTAAACAGCTTCTTTCAACTAAGCGCCCGTCAACTTTTTTCACTTTGACACGGTGTTCACAATCTGTTAATAATAGAAGAGCAATAAATAGTTTAACCTGCAGCTTAGCCGCTTGCTCTTGACGCGGGTAAGCGCACTGAGGCTGGTTAGGTGTGATTTAGTGGAAGAAAAAACAACCCGCATAACAGACGTCTTTGACGATGTCATTCGCTGGTCGATAGTGGGCGCGGCGGCGTTCCTGCCGCTCATGATGTCACCGGTAAACTTCGATGCGTTCGACCTGCCCAAAGCAGTCTTTCTGTACTGGCTCGTTCTAACCATGGTAACCAGCTATATAGGGAGAACCCTTTTTGCCGGCGAAATCGCGATTAAAAAGACGGCTCTAAACAAACCGCTTATTGCATTCGCCATAATGACAACGATAGCCGTAATCGTATCGCCGGTGCCTCTCGCAAGCATCGTCGGCGAGTACGCGCGCTACGAGAACCTGCCGACTCTATTGAGCTATACGATCATCGCCTTCATGGCATCGCAGTTTTTAGATACAAAAGCCTGGATCAATAAGTTAATCTCGGCGTCTTTCATAGCTTTCGGACTAATAACCCTGTACGGCATCGCGCAGAACCTGGGGCTCGATATTCTCCCGGAATCCATGCGCCTCTTTGAAGGAAGAAGCCGGTCGACGCTGGGCAACCCGGTATTCTTCGGCGGCTACGTAGCGATGATGACCCCGCTCCTCCTCCATTACCTGTTCAGCGATGAGCGCCTGCCGTTCATCTCAAAACCCCTAATAACATTACTGCTAATGATGGGCTTTGCCGGCGCCGTCTTCTCGCAAACGAGGGGCGCGTGGCTGGCGATAGCCGTCGGAGCCGTCGTAGTAGTCCTCTTGAACCGGGATAAACTGCTCAAAGCAGCCGGCAATGTCGCCGCCGTCTTAATCGTCGGATTCGCACTGACACTCATATTGATCTCAATCGGCGGGCAACAGCAGGCGGCTAAGCAGTTCAGTGAAATCACGGAGCGAATCGTCTCTGTCTCTGATCTTTCACAGAGCACGGCTGCGAGCCGCGTCGAGATATGGAAAAGTTCGGTCGAGATGCTAGCGGTGCGTCCGCTGGCAGGCTACGGGCCGGACCAGATGTACCTCTGGTCACCCGCGTTTAAGACCTTGAAAAAGGCTCAAATCGAAAAGAATACCATTCCGGACCGAACACACAACGAGTTCCTGCAAGTAGCTGTAAACTCGGGCTTCCTGGGATTGCTGGTATTTTTGTGGATCGTCGGCGCTATCGTGCTGATGAGCGCACGTTCCCTTAAGGGGGATAGCGATCTAAAGCGCCCCGCCATAGGTATAACGGCCGCGCTCGTCGGCTATATCGCACAAGGCTTGTTCGGAGTGGCGATTATAGGATTGACCGCACCGGCATTCGTTATGGGAGGAATAATCGCCGCCATAGCCGCGGGAAAAGACCCCCAGCGCCATATTATACCAATCAACATAAAGCGAAATGTCGAGATATTCACGCTCGTGGCTGTGTCGGCATCGGTCGTCGCTATCTTGGCGCTTAGGCCGCTAGTCGCCGACGCGGAATATCTTAATGCCGTTACCAGTGCTAACGCCGGCTTAAGAGACCGGTCGATAGCGGCTCTTGGCAGGGCTGTCGAACTCAATCCATACGCGGCGCTATACCGGCGCGACTTGGCGATAGGATTGGTCGAGAAAGGCAAGGCGAACAAAGACGCCGGCCTCGTGGTCAGCGGAATATCGGTCCTCGAAGAGGGCTTGCGAAGCAACCCGCATGATATCGACTTGATTTTGGCGACGGCAACCTCATACAGGGTCTACGCGACGATCACAAGTGACATGGCTATAGTCTCCCAGGCGGAGGACTATTACTCGCGGGCAATCAGAAAGAACCCGCTATCGACCAACCCGAGAAGGGGAATGCTCGGCCTGCTTATGCCGCTGGAAAAATACGATGAGGCCATCGAGCAGGCCACAACGATACTCCAAATAGACCCCGAGGACGCTGAGGTCAAATATCGGTTGGCTCAAGCTTATGAAAAAACCGGACGGGCCGGCAGAGCCAGACAGCTCTACAAAGAACTCCTGGCAAAATACCCTAATCGGCCCGATCTAATAGAATCTCTCGCTAAATACGAGAGGGCCAAAGCCGCTGAATAGATTTAAAGGATTTACATCTACATGGGGACCAAGGGAAGATTTCTTGGAGACACCGGGAGTCAAGTCAAAGCATTTTTGATTCTGGCTATTTCGCTTTTTTTGTTTTGGGGCGTCTCGATTCAGTTCTTCGCGGAACGCGGGATTCCATGCGCGGCGTGCCACGCGACAAAAGAGCAATATGCCTCTTGGAAAACATCTCCGCATAAAAATATATCCTGCCTTGCCTGCCATAAGGAACCCGGTTACTTTTCGTTTGCAAAACTAGAGTTGACGTCGGGAAAGAACTTTGCGGCCTGGCTCTTTCGCACCTACCAAGACCCGCTCGCGAGCCAAATCCACAACGAACGTTGCCTCGTGTGCCATGACCGGGAAGTCAAACATACGATAGTCAGCAAAGGCATCCGCATCAGTCACAAGGAATTTGCCGATTATCACTGCACCGATTGCCACGCGAATGTGGCCCATGAAATCGAAGGCCGGACTCGCAACCAGCCCGACATGGATAGCTGCGCCGATTGCCACAACTACTACGAAGGCGATGTCGAATGCGAGAAGTGTCACCCCGGCAGTGCTGAGACCGAAAAGCTCTCGACAAAAGGGCCGTGGAAAATAACGCACGGCCCGAGCTGGAAATCGACACACGGCATGGGCGACCCAAAGACGTGCGCCACCTGCCACGACGCATTATTCTGTATGAGCTGCCACAACAGCGAGGTGCCCCATCCGGAACCGTGGGCAGAGCTTCACTCACGGTCGGCCAAGCAAAACGTTCAGGGATGTTACCAGTGCCACCGAAAAGAACTTTGCACGGATTGCCACCGCATCGACATGCCTCACCCAAACGATTTCCTCAAGAATCACCAGTTTGAGGTCGAGGAACGCGGCTACGACCTGTGCTGGCGCTGCCATAACGGAAACAACTGCATACCATGTCACTTACACGCGGCGCATACTAATACGCCGAAGACGAAATTTAGGTTTTGATGATTATGGAGCTTTTAAGAACTTTAGCCGTCCACATATATTTGTCAGTACCGATGCGCGCGGAATCTCTTTTCGAGAGACTCCTCCACGACGCCTTGCGCTGGCGCGACTACATTCCGATCATCATAAAATTCGCCGAGCAACTACAGGTGATCTTCCAGAACCCTCGTAGATATCCGCGAGAAGCGGTTGTCATCATAGCCGCGATTCTGCTCACACTCATCGTTGTGATGCTGTTGGTCCTGCTCTTCTTCGCTGCCAGAAATCAAATTCGTATCCGCAGAGCATACAGGAGCATTCGAAAAAAAGTGCCGCGGGAGGTGCTCGTAAAACGATATATCATCGGGGGCGCCGCCGTTATCATACTTTTGCTCGCAATGACAGTCGGCACCGCCCAACCGAAGTCCTGCATAAGGTGCCATACCCTCGAAAAGAGCTATAGTTCCTGGACAAAATCGGTCCACAAGGATACGGGCTGCCTTAAGTGCCATTACAAACCGGGAATATTCGGCTATGTCGAGGGGAATATCAACGGTGCGGAGAACGTTTTGGCCCACTTTTTCAAGGGCGTCGAAACGCCTAGGGCACGCGTCTCGAACAACGCCTGCCTGCGCTGCCACAACGATATCCTCAGCCGCATGGTAATCGGCGACCGCGAAATCAAAATGCAACATAAAGACCTTATCGGTGGCGGTATAAACTGCACCAACTGTCATCCGGACATCGCGCACAAACCAAAGGGCAAGAAGATTTTCGCCATGAATAGTTGCCTCGGATGCCACGACAATAAAGTGGCGAGCGCGGACTGCCGGACCTGCCATACCCAGGACATCGGCTATAAAGCGGTCCGCGCGGTCGACGACTTGCCGAAAGTAAAGACTATCCGAATTACCTGCACCGGCTGTCATAAAGTTTCGACGACGGAAGGGTGTATTAAGTGCCACGGCGTGGAACTGCCGCACTCTGCGATCTTCCAGCAAAAACATGCGATGCAAGCCGAGACGACGCAAGGCATACTCTGCTATAAATGCCACTGGGAGCGCATGGATGGAAAACGCATGTGCGGCTGTCACAACGCGACCGGCGAAATACACGGAGAAACCGAGGCCTGGTACTACGCCCACCGGGCTCTGGCCAAAAATAACGGAGCCGGCTGTAATTGCCACGGCTTGACGTTCTGCGCGCGCTGCCATGACGACCCGAAAAGCGTCTACCCGAATTACGCCGGCGGCAGCGGCGAGATGATGCACGGCGGCTGGCATATCGGGATGTAGCGGGATTACCGCTCCTCGATGTAGACCCGGCTCATGAGGTCGCCGACTTGTATCCGCTCGACGACGTCCATGCCTTCCACGACTTGCCCGAAGACGGTGTAGTTCCCGTCGAGCGACGGCTGCGCGTCGAGGCATATATAAAACTGGCTTCCCGCGCTATTGGGGTCTTGTGCCCGCGCCATCGCAACCGTACCCGTAATATGCGGTACATCGTTGAACTCGGCGTCGATTTTATAGCCGGGACCCCCCAGGCCGTCGTTCGCGGGGTCGTCGTCTTTACTCAACGGGTCGCCGCCCTGAATCACGAACCCCGGTTCGACACGGTGCCACTTAATACCGTTGTAGAAGCTTTGGCCTGCGAGACTGACGAAATTCGCGACGGTCTTAGGCGCCTTGTGCGGATAGAGTTCGAAGACGATTTTTCCTTTGTTCGTCTCGACGACCGCATGGGGCCGCTTTCCGGCGGCGGGCTGAGCCGCCGGCGGCGCCTGCGCGACGGTCGTCTCGGTCGTTATCGGCGCTTCGGACGCTTCCGCCTCAATCACCTCGTCCGCGTCGGAAGCGGCCTTCTTGTCGGCGCCGGATGAACACCCCGCAATCCCCGCGACTAGCGCTAACAACACCAGTGCTCCTAGAAGCCATTTGAAAATTCCCGCTTTCATTAAACCCTCCCGTGGTTCCGCTCTGTCGTTCACAGGAAAAGAATACCACGAACCCGCCCGCCAAAAAAAGAAGTCTAGGGCAAGCCGTGGACCGAAGATCCGAATCGAAGCGCACGCTCTTGCTTGCCCGGATAAGGATTTATCACTCACCGCATGCTTAGCAAATTATGTAAATATTTAGCCCCGGCCGTCTTTGCGGCCTTGCCTCAACATGCTCCGTATGCTATCATTTATATCGGTAATTTTTTTTATTTGCGCATGTGAAAACGGTCACGCATATTTTGCAATATTTGAAAGGAATGAGCATGGAACAACGGATCAAAAAGGTTTTGGTGGCCTTGACTATCCTTTTGGCGCTATCGATCGTAGCGGTTCTAGGGTTCCTGTTGAAAGATGTCTTTTTTAACAAAGAAGTTCCGCAAAATCCGGCCGAGCAAGCGTATTCTCTGGCCAAAGCAATGGCCGACAAAGACCCCAAAAACCCCGGCTACCTTTTCGAACTCGCGAAAGCCGAAGCGGACCTCGGAAAAACCGGAGATGCGATAGACAACCTGCGAAAAGCCATCAAGATGCAGCCCGCCGCCCCGATGCTCCATTATACCCTCGCCCGCATATACCTCGACTCGGGGCAGGAAAAAGAAGCGGTCAAGGAACTCGAGCAGGAATTGCGAGTTACTGAGAACAAGAACGAACTCGCGTGGTTCGACCTCGGCACGATATTCCTGAAGCGGAAGGACTACAACCAGGCCATCAATTGCTTCAAAATGGCGCTTGTGAGAATGCCCTCCGGCGCGGACGTCCACTATAATCTCGGCAAAGCGTACGAAGGCATCGGAAGATTCGACCTTGCGATGAATTCCTACGGCGAAGCTTTGAAATATATTCCCGATCACACAGACGCCCAGATTGCTATCCAGCAGTTGCAGCTGAAACAACTCGAGCAAAAAACAACCGGGGCGACCAAGAAGTAAATGTAAGGGATGAAAGGCTAGGAGGCATTACGTTGGTTAGAACACGGACATTGATGGTGCTGGTCGCGATTCTTTTACTTACGCTGGCGGCCCTCGTATATTTCTATATGTTCATCCTCAACGACCCCAACACGAAAGTCAAAAACGAGGGAATGACCCATCTATATAGCATATACGGCTGGGGCCAACGACCCGATCAGTTGCTACGCAGGCCGCACGGCGTCGCGACGGACGGCAAGGGCAATATCTTCGTTACCATGCCCTCGAGGGGCAAGGTCGTCGTATTCGACGGCGACGGCAATTATCAGTACTCATTCGGCAGCAAGGGCATGGAGGAAGGCTCCTTGCGCGGGCCGCTCGGCATCGCTATCGATCCAAAGCGAAACAGGGTCTACGTCGCCGACCGGGCTCGGTTCAAGTTGGTAGTCTTCAATACGCGGGGCAAGTTTATAAGCGAAACGTCGCTCCTCTCCCCCGTCCAGCCGACAGTCGCAAAAGACCGTGTCTATCTTACGACCTTCGGCCCGATTGCGATTTACAGCCTGGACGGAAGATTGTTGGATACCTGGGGCGGCAGAAGTCGCCAGCTAGGCGGTTTCGATTACGCGCACGGCATCTGCGTCGATAGCCGCGGCAACGTTTATGTCTCCGACACCAATAACACCAGGCTCGTCGCGCTAAACAAGAAGGGCGATGTCCTGTGGGTCCAAGGCAGGCCGCCCAAGGGAGTGCTCGACCCCAAGAAAGGCTTGAACTTGCCGGCCGGCATGACGATGGATGATAAAGAGCGCCTCTATATAGTCGACGCCTTCGATTTCGCCGTCAAAGTATACAACACCAAAGGCAGAGAACTCTTTAAGTTCGGCGGCCAGTCGGGCAACCTCGAAGGCCAATTCAATATGCCGGACGGAATCACCTACCTCGGCGACCGGAAATTCGCGATAGCCGATAAATTCAACGACCGGGTGCAAGTAGTCAGGCTGACGCTGCCCGGCGAGGGCGGCCCGTTTGAGCAATTCCCATGGTGGATGCTCCTTCTCATCCCGCTTCTAATGATGTTGCTCGGGCGCAAGAAATTTATCGCCAATGAGGACTTCATGGAGCTGGTCGTAAGCGACCGGAAACTCAGGCTCCTTACACAGGTCGCCAAGCGCGTTCAGGTGAGCCAGGAGGTCTTCGACCGCTTCGCGGAGCACGTTGAAGAGGACCTCAAATTCGCGGATGTCGTGGCGGTGCGCAAGTTCAAGCCGGAAGAAATGCAAAAACTAATGGAAGAGCACAGCATAGATGAGAAGACCGCTTCTTTCTTGGCCATGGCTAAGAAGCGCTTCCCGGAAAAACTCGTCCTTAACAGATTGACGCTCGCCTTTGAGGATGCCAAAGTTCGCGAAGTCCTTACCGGCAACGGCAAGAAACCGCCGAAGATGCTGACCTTCGAGGAGTTTGTCGAGAAGTACAGCGTACCCGAAGAGGAAGAAGAGGCAGCCGCTCAACCCGGCTAGAGCCCTATAACAAGAGTTTTTAGAAAAGGCAGGCCTTGGGCTTGCCTTTTCTATTTCCACTCGTGTTTTAGACGACTAACCCGCATCAACGTATTTACGTGAAACGCTTGACAGCTTACTTATTATTCGCTATTCTAAGCTTGTGAACGCCTGGACAATCTCACACCGTTCCTTCGTGTGCGGGACGAGGACAAGAAAGACCGTGGGGCAAGTACCGCTGTTTGACAGCAAAAAATCGCAAGGGGCCACCGGGCGGGAGCCGACTAAGCAGCACTCATCGAAGACTACATCGAATCAGACTATATTTTTTTTCGAGTGATTTATACCCCTACCCGTAGCAGTACCTTTAAAAACAAGTTTGTTGACGAACGCAAGCACTTTGCGATTGTTGGGCGATCTTTTAGATTAAATATATGAGGTGGACCGGGCCGCGGGGCGGCATATATCTCCCAATGTCCCCGTGGAAAAATTTTTCGTCGGGGGCATACCCCTAGGGGGTTCATTTGGAAAACCGGGCTGCCGCTAATTTATGGCTTTACCGCTTATCGAAAGGAGGTGAAATAATTATGAAAGATGTTACTAAATCGATCTCAACGAAAAAGGAGGTGAAAAGTATGAAAAAAGCATTGGTTGTAATGATGGCTTTGGCGTTGTTGTTCGCGATGGGCGGCATGGCGCTCGCGAAACAGGAGCCCGCAGGCGCTCCGGGCAATATCGTCGCTAACGAGTATAGTCTCGGCTATAAGGACTGGAACGAGCGCGAGCAGGGTGTGACGACCGGCAAGGTCTTCACGGGCTACGGCAGCAGCACCCACCTACGGGGTACCTGGAACAGCCCGTATACGACCGGCGTTGACGGCTATAACTACAACGACGCCCAGGACTACACCAAAGACGGAACCCAGGTGGGCTCGGGAGGCACATATAATGTTCAGTACCCGATATATGGCCCTGGGTACGAAGTGTACAATTTTGGTACGATGACCATGCCTAATATGCGCTTCGAGTCAGGCCCGCACGGCGGCTACCTCACGTCCACCCACCGGTGTCGTGAGTGCCACGCGGTCCACCGCGCGGCGGGCAAGTTCAAGTTGCTCCGCTCGGACAC
>JGI24111J20145_1000057_pt1 | contig 25277 bp, 24 predicted proteins | sample SubbioR11Jul_8B1_FD_20145 | JGI IMG/M metagenome (IMG submission 20145)
CCCAAACCGGCTTGATGAGCGCTCTTTACATCCCCCCCTTGGGAAAGGGTACCTCGATCGAATCTTTTCAAGAGGTAGTTGCCCACCTGCGCGCTCCGGATGGATGTCCGTGGGACAAGGAGCAGACTCATCTCAGCTTGCGTAAATATTTGTTGGAAGAAACCTACGAAGCCCTCGAAGCGTTGGATGCAGAGGATCCTTTGGCGATTTGCGAAGAACTGGGTGATCTGTTGCTGCAAATCGTCTTGCATGCCCAAATAGCAGCCGAAGAGGGCGACTTCACAATGGCGGACATCCTGCAAGGGATAAACGGCAAGATTGTTCGCCGCCACCCGCATGTTTTTGCCGATCTCCAGGTCAGTGGAGTGGATGGGGTTCTTCGTAACTGGCAGAAACTTAAAGAAGCTGAACGAGCCGCCAATGGAGAAATTAGGGTAGAAGGGATACTGAATGGGGTCCCGAGCGCGCTGCCGGCCCTTTCTCAAGCTCAAGAGATCCAAAGCCGGGCAACCAGGGTGGGCTTTGATTGGCCGGAAATTGCGCCTGTTTTGGATAAAGTTTTCGAAGAATTAGACGAAATCAGGGCAGCAAAAAATGACACCGAGCGCGAACAAGAATTGGGCGACCTTCTTTTCGCGGTCGTCAACCTGGGGCGTTGGTATAAGATCGATGCCGAAAGCGCCCTACGTCTTACCAACCTGCGCTTCCGCAAACGATTCGCCCATATTGAAAAACGGGCTGGTGAACTCAACCGCGTTCTGAGCGAAATGTCGTTGGCTGAAATGGATCAACTGTGGGATGAAGCCAAAGCCCAGGAATGACTGGGTTTAACCCCATTTAATTCTTGCGCAGCTCCGGCGAATCGAACCACAGCCCGGTAATGAGATGGGGTTCGTTTTTATCCAATACAACCCGCATGGTGACTGCGTCGTCCTTTTCGAAAACCATTTGGTAGATTACAAAGGTATAGGTATTATTCTGCAGCACGGTTTGAACACTGTGGCTTTGGTAATCACCTAACTTAACCGAAAAGGTTTCCTTCAAATTTTCGAATGCGGTTTGGTCCATCCCGGATTTCATGGTTGGGTCAAAGTCGAGCGCAAATTGTTCATAGTCGCCCTCGATGAGTCCTTGCAACAAACCTTCAGCCTTGGGTTGTGCGTACAACAGGGCTTCATCACGTTGGTCGCCCTCCAAAGTGACCGTTCGTCCGCCTCCAGGGGAGAGCAAGGCACACCCAGTCATCCAAAGTGCTGCCAGGAGCAATATGGGAAGTAAAAAGGTCTTTTTCATTTATGATCCTCACAAAGGTTCAAAACGGGCGGTGAAATGGCGTAAGAGTTGTGGAGAATAGGTCAACCGGTAACCTTTAAGGGATTCTCGTTTTTCTACCAGCTTCCGGCAAATTTCCACCACATAATCGAAGTGGCTTTGGGTGTAAGTGCGGCGGGGGATAGCCAATCGGACCAGTTCCAGTTTTGGAAATATGGTTTCACCGCTGTCGGGATCGGGATATGCAAACATGACCGATCCAATTTCAACACCCCGAATACCGCCTTCCAGGTAAAGCGCAGCGGCCAGCGCCTGGCCGGGAAACTCAGCCTGGGGAATATGGGAAAGCAAATGGCCAGCATCCAGATAAATTGCGTGCCCGCCAGCAGGGACTACGATCGGTAAACCATTGTTCAGCATTTGATCGGCCAGGTAGGCTGTCTGGCCAATCCGGTAAGCGAGGTATTCCTCGTCCAATCCCTCCATTAGACCGACGGCTATCGCATCCAGGTCGCGTCCGGCCAACCCGCCATAGGTGATGAAGCCTTCGCGGAGAATCAATTCGTTGCAAATACGTTGGAAGAGCCCCTCATCACGTACAGCCAGGAAACCACCGATGTTAACCAGCGCATCTTTTTTGGCGGACATCCAGGCGCCATCTGCCAGGGAAAAAATCTCCCTGGCGATTTCAAGAGGGGTTTTACCCGCATAACCTGGTTCGCGTTGTTTGATGAAGTAAGCATTTTCAGCGTACCGGCAGGCATCGATGAAAAAAGGGATGGCATTGGTTCGGTAAATTTCCGCAACCGCGCGAATATTCGCAAGCGAAACCGGTTGTCCACCGCCGGCATTGTTGGTGATCGTGATGGTACCGAAGGGGATGTTTTGAGGGCCAACCTGGGCGATGAACGCATTAAGCTTATCGATATCCATATTCCCTTTGAAGGGGTGGCGATGATTGGGGTCGTACGCTTCGTTGATAACCAGATTGATGGGTCGCCCACCGCGTGCGCGGATATTTCCGTCGGTTGTATCGAAATGCATATTGGAGGTTACATACATACCTGGTTTTACCAGCAGGGTTGTCAGGATATTCTCGGCAGCGCGCCCCTGGTGGGTGGGTACAAAGTGCTCGAACCCAAATATTGTTTGCATGGTGTCTGCCATACGATAATAGGAGCGTGCTCCGGCATACGATTCATCACCGGTTATCATGGCTGCCCATTGTTCCTGGCTCATAGTTCCCGTACCGGAGTCGGTCAAAAGGTCGATAAACACCTCTTCAGCCCGCAAATTAAAAAGGTTGTAACCGGAACGTTCCATAGCGGCCCGCCGTTGGTCAGCGGAAATCAAACGAATGGCTTCGACCATCTTAATCCGAAACGGCTCGACAGGATAATGGATCATGCAAAATCTCCAGGATGGGTGTAGGGTTGTATCAGGGTGGAACCAGTATTTTATGAGTTTATCATACTATTTTTGGTATCATCCCGACCTGGGATGATCGTTATGATACAACCTTCTGTTTTACCCACCTCTACCTTTATACAAATAAATGAGTTTCTTTAATCCAAATAATAGTTATAAGTTATAACTATAACCACATACAATAAACACACTTGCTTATTAATAATATCTAAAAAACATTGAAATAATTCAATATTACTATTGACAAATCTAAGAATACAGGTAAGATTAAGAATAAGGAGAGGAATTGTTTGTCCGACTTTCCTGAAATTGGGTGTTTTTTCCGGAGACCAATCTGTAATAGCAAACCCTGACCTATTAATCGCGAGTTCGGAGGAAGCGAAATGGCGATGAAAACTTGCCCCTGTAGCGAATTTCCCATAATCAAAATCGATGCGGATGACCACTTATCGTTGACCGGCTGTGACAATGAAGAAATCCAGATTAAGATCCGCGACGAAAGTGGGCTGTATGTCCGTCAGACAGATGACACCTTTTCGATCCAATGCGAAAATGATTGTGTGATCCATGTCCCGAAAGGGTCGCGAATTGAAATCGAATCGGTCGATGGTTCTGCCTCTATCTCAGGGTTATCCGGAAATTTAACCATTGGAAATATTGGTGGGCATCTTACTTTGCGCGAGGTAGCCCAAGTTGAAGTGGGTAACGTGGGCGGGCACTTTAAGGCTTACCAGATAGCCGGTGACTTGCAGGTGATGAATATTGGCGGCAGTATAAAAGGCGGTAATATAAACGGGGTACTCAACGTTGATCATGTTGGCGGTTCGGTCAAATTAACGGATGTGCAGGCTGTGCAAAACCTGCGGGTGGGCGGAAACATAAAAATAAAACTCCTTTCCCTGCCGAGCGATATCAAAATAAATGCCGGAGCAAATATCAAGCTATGGCTTCCTAAAGAAACTGGATATGAATTGAATGCCCTAAGTGGTGCCGAGCGGATTGTCCTGCGCTCGGTCGATGGGACAAACAAATATCGGTCTGCCAGGCACCTTCAAACGGTTCTCGGTGGGGGACCTCTGGTAAAACTAATTGCCGGGTCATCCATCGTCCTATTAGAAAATGGAGTGGAAGAGGAGTTTGCCTTTGAAGGCTCAGAAGCCGAAAACGAACCAGAAGGTCTTTTTGGGACGGTTTTCCGAGACCGTACTCACGAGCGGATACAGGCGGGTATTCGCCGGGCTGAAGAACGTGCTAAATCGGTCTCCATTCGGGCTGAAGACCGCTTACGCCGGGCAATGGAACGGATGGGACGAGATTTTAATTTCCCCAAAAATGGTTGGGGTGGGTCAGACCCATCTGGGCAACCTGGCAGCAAGCCCGCCATGAAAGCGAGCAGCGAGGAACGCATGCTCGTATTGCAGATGTTGAACGAAAAAAAGATCACAGCCGAGGAGGCCAACCGTCTGTTGGATGCCTTGGAAGGCAAATTTGGTTAATGCCCTCGACTTGTTTTGTTTTTGGTGCACGAAAGACTTTACCTGGGAGGTCTGGGGTGAGTGAAGAGCGGCTGATTATTTTACAGAAAATTGAATCCGGCGACCTTTCGGTCGAGGATGGCAGGCGGCTTATTGACCTTTTGGATGGCAGAGAGTTCATCGATCCGGAAGGGGATGGCTCACCTCCGGAAGCCGGCTCGACAACTGGACCTCAGACGGTTGAACAAGTCGATGTGATCGAGACCTGTCATGAAAAAACCTCTCCCCCAGATTTTAGCCGCTGGCGCACCTGGGCCTGGGTGATTTTTGGTATGTTTGTTTTCTTATCCGCATTGAGTGCCTTATGGATGGTTTTAGGGTGGCAGACTCGTCCATGGGGTTTGGGTTTCTGGCTATCCTGGGTACCCTTTTTGATGGGGATTACCGGGATGGCGGCTACCTACCGAGCGCGGTGGCTGCATATTCGTATCTGTCAGGTGCCGGGATCGAAGCCTGAAAAAATTTCGATAAGTTTGCCACTGCCGCTAGGTTTGGCCTCCTGGTTTATGGGCACCTTTTCAGGCTGGATGCCGGCAAAGGTACACGATCAAAAAATGGGTCTGATGATCCAAGAGCTTGATCGAAATATCATCAAAAACGAGCCGTTGCATATCCAGGTCGAAGGGGATGATGGAGAGCAAGTCGAGGTTTTTATCGGGTAATGAATGCTTCGATCAATCTGGGTCGCAGGTCCTTTGTTTCCATTGTCATCCTGGCAATGATTTTACTCGGGTTGGGATACTGGCCGATCCCGCGCCAAAGTATGCGGACCCCCTTAACCACCGAGGTTTTGCCATCTCTCGATCCTTCACCTTCGGCATCTTTGATCCAACAAATTGAGCTGAAATGGCCGCGTTTTATCCGCAGTGGAGATGTTGAAACGATAACCCTGGTGGTAAAACCGGTTGATCCTGCCGCTGGTTTACCGCATTTGCTTTCCTCTTTGGTCGAGGTACGCCTGGAAATGCCGGGTTTTTGGACCCAACCTCATGGTGGTTTGACCCAGCCATTGCTGGCGGAAGAACTTACCTTTCAATGGCAAGTACGGGCATTGTCCGCGGTTTTCCCACAAAGCGGTACGGTGTGGGTTTATGGGCTTGCGGCTGAACAAAATAACGCTCTAAACAGAGAATTGCTTTTTGCGCCTCAGGTTGAGCTGAATGTATTCTTATTCCCCGGGCTACGTTGGGATTGGGTGCGCGGTTTAGGGTGGGGGCTGTTGTTCATTGGTATAGTTGTGCGGATATTTTTTAATCCACGGTGAGCCGGTTGTAAAAAATTTCTCTCCTCTTCCATCATTTGGGGGACATAAAGGGGTAGGAGTAGGAGAAGGTTGGGTGGTATGGGTTTCAGGTAACATCCACCCAGGATGGCTGGGCGGAATGCCAACCGGCGCATACCACCCAACCCGACCGATAAACACATTGTTGGGTTTTGGGGAACGACCCTAACCCTTCACCCACTGCAAAATCCCCAAAACCCAACCTACACTACTGGCCAGGCATGAAAAGTGGTTTGATGACAGCCGGTGTGGGGGTGGCATGATCACCAGAGCCAGAGGTTGGGAGACAATTGCCTGTTGGTAATTCTTGTAGATCACCAACCAATTTTGGGACAGACACCATACGGGGTTGCGCTTTACATTAAGGGTGGTTATTGATAAAATGTTTTGTGTGGAATGGGCTACATATACCCCGGCCTAGTCGGAACTTGAACATTCTAAGACGTAGGAGCCTCTATGCTGAGTCCCTGGTTATACATCGGTGTCTTTGCATTGATAGCCATGTTTCTCCCGGCAGTTGCGATTACGATCGCTGGATTTCTTTCCCCGAAAAAACCGAATCGAATAAAAAACTCGACCTACGAATGTGGAATGGAAACGGTAGGCCCTTCGAAGATTCAATTTAAGGTCCAGTATTATGTCTATACATTGGTTTTTTTGATTTTTGATGTAGAAGTAGTCCTGCTATTACCCTGGGCGGTAGCTTACAATCAGCTTGCCTGGTATGCAATTTTTGAGGTATTTTTCTTCATCTTAATCTTACTCGGCGGGCTGTTGTATGCCTGGCGTAAAGGTGCCCTCGAGTGGCGCTAGCCACTCAAGAGCTGGAGGGTGGCAATGGGTTTTTGGAGGGATCCAATTACATTTATAGGTGCGTGGTTGCGGGACCTCCTGGTGAACACTGGCCTTTCACCCATGGGTGCTGAATTGATTGGCATTGTGCTTGGGGCGGGATTATTAGCCACCAGCGCAATGCTCCTCGTAATTTTCTTAATTTGGGTAGAACGCAAATTGATCGGGCGAATTCAGGATCGTTTTGGACCGAATCGGGTTGGGCCGTGGGGTATTTTCCAACCGGTGGCCGATATGCTCAAAATTTTCACCAAAGAATATATTACCCCCATTGGCGCAGACAAACTGGCCTACAATATTGCCCCGGTTCTGGCTGTTGCCTCGGTCTTAATGGTATGGGCTGTTATCCCATTTTCGTTTACCGTGGTGGGGGCTGATCTGAGTGTTGGATTTTTATTTATTCTCGCAGTCGGGGCTTTAGGCGAGATGGGATATATTTTGGCCGGATGGGGATCGAACAATAAATACGCTTTGTTAGGCGCATTCCGAACGATAGCCCAATTGATATCCTATGAAGTTCCAATGATCATCTCCGCCCTGATCCCGATCATGTTTGCAGGCACATTAAGCGTGACCGGAATCGTTCTTGCCCAGGATATCTGGTTTATCATTATCGCCCCGGCCGCTGCGCTGGTGTTTTTTATTGCCTCGGTAGCTAGAATCGGACGTGCCCCATTTGACCTGGCCGAAGCCGAATCGGAACTGGTGGCCGGTTACAATATCGAATACTCAGGACTAAAGTTCGGTATGTTCTTTGTGGCTGAGTTTTTGCAGGCATTCACTATGGCATTAATCTTCGCTACCATCTTCCTCGGTGGTTGGCGCGGCCCCGGCGCTGAACAATTCCCAATTTTAGGGTTTTTATATCTGCTTATTAAAACAAGCGCGGTTTATTTCATCACGATCCTTTTCCGCGCAACCTTGCCGCGCTTCCGCATCGACCAAATGATGGCTTTGAATTGGAAAATCCTGACCCCATTTTCACTATCGATCGTCCTGGTCATGGCTTTGGTTGGACGATTGGTTGCTAGTTCTCCGGATGTTTTCCGGGTCGCGGTATTTTTAGCCGTCAATGCGGTTTTATTGGTTGCTGTGGACCGCCTCATCACCCTAAATAAACGAAAACCGCCTCGCGAAGTCGGTTCCCGCAACCGGCCTGTTGCCCAGGCAGAAGTATTACCTGCCCAATCTGACCCTGGAGCGAGTGAATGACCGGATTGCAAATCATTTTCCTCATTGTCACGGGTGTGACTTTGTTCTCGGCGATTATGGTGGTCAGTGTCCGTAAAATGATCCACGCGGTTTTATGGTTGGTGCAGACACTGCTGGGTGTCGCTATTTTATTTATTACCCTCCAGGCCAGTTTTTTTGCAGTCGTCCAGATCTTGGTGTTTATTGGCGCAATTTCGATTTTGATTCTTTTTTCGGTCATGCTGGCCAGCCGGGTGATTCAAGACAGCAGCCCGCAAGTTGTCAAAAAATGGTGGCTGCCGGCCTTGGTCGCCACCCTCCTTTTGGGGTTGTTGGTTAATTTTCTGGCACTCTGGCCAGGATTTGAAACTACCCTGGTCGAATTACCGGAAGGTTCCGATAACATCGCTGAACTAGGCCATGTGTTGATATCCCCAGAGGGTTACATCATCCCCTTTGAATTGGCTTCTATTTTATTATTGGCAGCCTTGATCGGCGCCATTTATATCGCCATCGATCGCAAGGAGCCGCAATCTTCATGATCCCCTTATCCTGGTATCTAATTGCTTCTGCTGCGTTGTTTTGTATCGGACTGTTCGGTGTTATGGTGCGGAAAAACGCCATTACCATTTTTATGAGCATCGAATTGATGTTAAACGCGGTAAACATCAACCTGATTGCATTCTGGCATTATCACTCCCAGATGCAATCTGGCCCCCATGTAACAGGTCTGGTTTTTGTGGCGATTGTCATTGTGGTGGCTGCATCCGAGGTCGCTGTCGGGCTGGCCTTGATCATATCGGCATATCGCCGGCGTAAGACGATCATCATCGATGATTTGACCTTGCTCAAGGGTTAAGGCCGGCCAGGAGAAAATATGACCACCGAAACGCTGATTTGGTTACTCCCACTACCACCGGTTCTGGCTTTTTTCCTCATTGTCTTGTTTACGAATCGATTCAAAGGGTTGAGCCACACTTTGGCTCTGGTGGGGGCAGGGTTTTCGTGGTTGGCGAGTATGGTGGTTTGTTTTCGAGCTATTCAAACGGAAGGCTTGGCGGAAAACCCGTTTAACCAGTCGATCGGTTGGCTGCCGTTAGGAACAGGATGGCTGGAAATAGGTGTGCAGGTGGATCCGCTTACAACGGTCACATTATTTTTTGTCGCCTGGACTGTGTTGATGATCTTTATTTATAGCATCGGTTACCATCATTTTGGCCGGCCTGCCAGTAAACAGGATAAACCTGGCCTGCCGCCAGAAGGTACTTTCCAAAAAGACAAGAAAGGGCACCGACACCCGGTGCCATCCATCGAGCCGTTGTACTCGCGCTTCTTTGCCCTAATTAGTCTGTTTGCATTTGGTATGTTCCTGCTTGTGGTCAGTAATAACCTGTTGACCCTTTATGTCGGCTGGGAGATCATGGGCTTGTGTTCGTACCTCTTAATTGGTTTTTGGTACGGCAAGGAATCGGCTCGCAATGCTGCCTTGAAAGCCTTTTTGACTACCCGTATAGGGGATGTGTTCATGCTGCTCGGGTTGGTTGCCCTATATTCGACCACCGGGACGTTAAATTATCAGGCCATCCTTTCCAGCCCGGAAGTTCTAGAAAGGCTGGCGGCTTCTGCTTCGCCGCTTGCTGGCCTTTCGTGGGCGGAATTGATCGGGGTGCTGATCTTAATCGGCATTATTGGTAAATCGGCGCAATTCCCTCTCCACGTCTGGCTACCGGATGCAATGGAAGGTCCGACCCCGGTATCGGCCATGATCCATGCCGCTACGATGGTTTCTGCAGGGGTGTACCTGGCCGTGCGCTTCTTCCCTCTCCTTACGGTTGGATGGGAGGTAGGCAGCCCTCTTACCATCCCCATGCTCGCGATGGGGTTCATCGGGGCGTTTACAGCCTTATTTGCGGCCACGATTGCCTTGACCCAAATGGATATCAAACGGGTGCTGGCTTATTCGACGATTTCGCAATTAGGCTTTATGATCGCTGCTTTGGGGGTCGGTGCGTACGTGGCGGCCGCTTTTCATTTAGTGACCCATGCGTTCTTTAAGGCCTTGCTCTTTCTAGGTTCCGGCTCTGTCATCCACGGCATGGAACACGGTGTTTTGCATATCAAACAACCTGTCGATCCGCAAGATATGCTCAACATGGGCGGCTTGCGCAAGAAAATGCCGCTCACTTTTTGGACATTTTTGGTAGGTGGTTTCGCCCTTTCCGGATTCCCTCTGGTAACAGCCGGTTTTTGGTCGAAGGACGAAATTCTCTCGGGGGCATTCAACAATGGGCAGTATGTAATATTTTCCGTCCTTGCTCTGGCTGCTCTCCTGACCGCTTTCTACACCATGCGCCAAATAACGCTAACCTTTCTTGGTGCGCCGCGTTCCAAAGCTGCTGAATACGCCCATGAATCGCAACCGGTGATGACCCTGCCGTTGGTGGTGCTGGCTCTCTTCGCGGTTAGCGCCGGGTGGGTGGGAATACCAGAATATTTTCCGCTGGTGGGTGGGTTGCTGCCCAACTGGTTCGAGGAATTTGTGGGCAGTATGCTTGTCGGCGTTCATCCTAAATCCCAACCCAGCCTGCTGCCACTGGTTACCTCGATTGTGGTCGCCATCGGAGGTTTACTTTTAGGATGGTTGGCCTATCGGGGAGTAAAAACCCGCACCGATCCTTTAGAAAAACCCTTGGGGGTATTCTACAAGCTGTTTATAAATAAGTATTATGTCGATGCAATTTACGTTTATATTTTTTACCGCCCGGCAGCCTGGCTGGCCGAGACTTTTTCTTACCGTTGGTTGGATTTGGGCATCATCGATGGATTTTTACATGCCACGGGACGCTTTTCGGTTTGGTTGGGTGGGAAGTTGCGCACCTTATTTGATATACCGGTAGTAAATGGGGCTGGCGATGCAGCCGCTCATCGGACACGCGACATTGGAAGTTTTTTGCGTAGTTTGCAAACAGGTCATGTTCAACAGTACATGGCGGCAGCCATTGCACTGCTTGTATTTGGTGGGTTATTATTTTACTTACTGGGTTACCTGGGCTAACCGTGGGGAGGAGCACGACGGATGGATATCATTGAGAATCACCTGCTGACATTGATATTATTCACCCCAGCAGCAACCGCCCTGATCTTGTTTATCCTTCCACAATGGCATCCTGGGGTATTCCGTTGGATGGCCTTAGGTGCATCGCTCCTGTCCTTTGGATTGTCCTTGGTCGTTTGGTTCAACTTTAACCCCAACCCAGATCCTCAGGCGCCGTTCCAGTTTGTCGAAAAAGTGGTTTGGTATGATGCAATCAACGCATCCTACCATTTGGGGGTAGATGGTCTCTCTTTACCGATGGTATTACTAACCACACTCCTTACCCCGCTGGCAATTTTGGCATCTTTCAACATCACCGAACGGGTCAAAGCCTATATGATCCTTTTTTTGTTGTTGGAGACCGGTATGTTGGGAGTGTTTTTAGCCCTCGACTTGCTCCTGTTCTTTGTTTTTTGGGAGGTTGGGCTGGTGCCGATGTATTTCTTGATAGCCCAATGGGGTGGTAAGAACCGCAATTACGCAGCATTAAAATTTATTCTTTACACCATGGGTGGGTCGCTCGGGCTTTTATTGGCGATTCAGATGATGGGTGTAGCGGTCGGGAGCTTTGATATGGTCGAGATGTTCGAGCTTTGGCCGGCACTCGGCAGCCTGACGATTCCAATCGGCCTGTCACTCTCAACCGTAAAGACGATAGCCTTCTGGGCTTTTGTGATCGCTTTCGCGATCAAAGTGCCGGTCTGGCCATTCCATACCTGGCTTCCAGATGCCCATACCGAAGCTCCGACCGCGGGCTCGATGGTATTGGCTGGGGTGCTCCTCAAATTGGGTGCCTATGGTTTTTTGCGCCTGGTATTACCCTTATTTCCGGTTGAGGCTCAACGTTATGCCTGGGTTCTGGCCGCTCTGGGGGTGGCAGCGATCATTTTCGGGGCGTTAAGCGCCTGGGCTCAAAATGATTTCAAGCGCCTGGTGGCTTATTCTTCGATTAATCACATGGGTTTCGTTGTCCTAGGTGTTGCCGCCGCTGCCTATGCCTGGAACACCACTTCGCCACAAACCATGCTGGATAAAAACATCGCCCTCAATGGTGCGGTTTTGCAAATGTTTAATCACGGATTGAGTGCGGCGGGGATGTTTTTTCTGGTGGGAGTGATCTATGACCGTACCCATACACGTGACCTAAACGACTTCGGCGGTTTGTACGCCAGGCTGCCGGTTTATGGGACAATATTAATCTTGACCGCAATGGCTTCCTTAGGCTTACCTGGTTTGAATGGTTTTGTGTCCGAATTTTTGGTGGTGCGAGGATCCTGGCCAATTTTCACTCTGGCAACCGCCCTGGCTATGATCGGATTGTTCTTTACAGGTGCGTATATCCTTAAGGCGCTTAAGATGGTCCTGCTCGGTCCGCTCAACAAACGTTGGGCAGGCCGGATGGAAGATCTGACCCCCCGTGAACTGGTCGTAATGGCTCCATTGGTAGCATTGATGGTGATCCTGGGTATCTGGCCTGCCTGGTTGCTGGATGTGATCAACCGGGCTGTGGGTTTCTTGTTTTGAGAGGTAAAGAATGCAGTTTCCAATTTTGAGTGCTCTCATCTTCACCCCACTGGTTGCCGGTTTGGTCCTTTTGCTGGTCCCATCCGAGCGGAGGGGATGGATTCATGGGATTTCCCTTGCGGCAGGGATATTGACCCTGCTGTTGGCCTTGGGGTTATATGCGAGTTATGACCTTGCCCGCGGTGGATACCAGTTTATCGAAAAATTGGACTGGCTGCCAGCCCTGGGGATTTCTTATCATGTCGGCGTTGATGGGATGAGTTTGCCGCTGGTTCTGCTGGCGGGTCTGGTAATTATTTCTGGGGTATTGGTATCTTGGAAGGTCGAAGACCGCCTGCGTGAATTCTACTCCTTCTTGATGTTCCTGGGCGCCAGTGTGATGGGTGTTTTTTGCGCGCTCGATTTGTTCATGCTTTTCTTTTTCTTTGAGTTAGCTGTATTCCCTAAATATTTGATGATTGTGGTTTGGGGTTCACCCCAGACGCGGGAATATGGCGGGATGAAGCTAACCCTGTATCTTTTTATTGGTTCTGTTTTTGCCTTACTTGGCGCGCTGGCAATATATTTCGGTTCCGGTCAGGGCACCTTCAATATGCTCGCCCTAGAACAAGCAGGTTTTTCAATCGAGTTCCAACGGTTATGGTTCCCGTTCGTTTTCTTCGGATTTGCCATCCTGGGTGGTATTTTTCCTTTCCACAGTTGGGCTCCGGATGGTCATGTAGCCGCTCCAACCGCGATTTCCATGCTATTGGCAGGGGTGGAAATGAAAGTAGGCGCTTTTGCAGCCCTACGGGTAGGCATTATGCTCCTGCCGGATGGGGCTCAGATCTGGGCGCCATTAATTCTGGTGTTAGGAACAATCAATGTCGTTTATGGGGCATTGATCGCCCTGATTCAGACCGATTTCAAGTATGTCATCGGGTTCTCGTCAGTTTCGCACATGGGTTTAGTATTAATCGGTTTTGCGGCCCTCAATCGTGAGGGGTTGATTGGGGCAGGGATGCAGATGTTTTCGCATGGGGTGATGACGGCTCTCTTCTTTTCTGTGGTGGGGATGGTCTATGACCGTACCCACACCCGCGATATTTCCAGCCTGGGTGGCCTATTTTACAAGATGCCTTGGGCAGCCGTTGGGTTTATCGTTGGAGGTCTGGTATCGATGGGAATGCCTGGTTTTTCGGGCTTTGTGGCCGAATTTCCCATCTTTATGGGTGTGTGGCGGGTTGCGCCTTTGGTGGCGGTTATTGCGGTCTTAGGAATTCTCATTACCACAGGGTATATTTTATTGGTTGTGCGGCGGGTTTTCTTTGGCGAAATACCAATAGCGTTGGCTAAAAGCGTCGGAGATGTTTCTATTAAAGACAAAATCGTAATCGGTGTCCTGTCTGCAATCATGATCGCGCTCGGATGGTTCCCCTCCTTAATGGTGCCCATGATCGAAACCGGGGTCAATCCCATTCTTGCTCTCCTGGGAGGTGTAAAGTGAGTTCCGGGGAGTTTACTTCGATCATGTTTTTAGCCATCTTACCCGAAACCAGCCTGGTATTACTGGCAGCCGTGTTGTTGGTTCTTGACCTGGTTTGGCTCGACAAACCAGAGACCCGTATTCGCTATCTGGGCTGGGTTACTGCAGCCGGTTTGTTGGCGATCATCCTGGCTGCTGTTCTTTTTTCCAACCCAGGCGATGCGCAATTATCGTTATGGGGAGATACGATTCGTTTTGACCAGGCTGGCTTCGTCTTCCGGATGATATTTCTGGCTGGGGCAGCCCTGACTGCCCTCTTTGCCAGCCAATACGAGTGGCTCAGTCAACGGGGCGAATTTTTTGTTATGCTGATCATTAGCACGCTCGGCATGAATCTGATGGCTTCGGCATCCGACCTTATCTTACTTTTCCTGGCGATTGAAACTACGTCGTTACCATTGTTTGTGATGACAGGATTCCTCCTGCGCAATGATAAGTCGGTGGAGGCAGGCATTAAGTACCTGCTTTTTGGGGCCATGACCTCGGCCGTCATGCTGTATGGTTTTAGTTTGTTGTATGGCTTCACCGGCACTACTCACCTTTATGAACTGGCAGCTCACTTGAAGACCGGTCAAGTGCCATTTCCTTTACTTGCGGTTGCCTTGGGATTGGTGCTGGTTGGGTTCTCTTTCAAGGTTTCGGCCGCACCCTTTCATTTCTGGGCCCCAGATGTCTATCAGGGATCACCTACACCGGTAGCCGGTTTTCTATCCACAGCCTCAAAAGCGGCCGGATTTGTTGTCCTGCTTCGCTTCTTACAGGTTGCATTTCCGGATCAGGTGGCTGCCTGGTCACTGGTCATTGCCGTATCGGCGACCCTTTCGATGCTGGTTGGAAACTACCTGGCGTTGGCTCAAAATAGTGTTAAGCGCCTGTTGGCTTATTCGTCGATCGCCCAGGCTGGATATATGCTGATCGGTGTGGCAGCCGGTACGCAATTAGGCGCTCTAGGTACCACCTATTACCTGATGGCCTACCTGGTTACCAACCTGGCAGCCTTTGGTATCATCAGCCTGGTTGAAAAATCGACCGGATCGGATGAAATTACGGCATTCAATGGTTTAAGCCGGCGTTCTCCAGGGCTGGCACTTGCTATGCTGGTTGCCATGCTTTCTTTGGGCGGAATTCCGCCTTTTGCCGGCTTTTTTGCCAAGTTGTTGGTGTTCGCCTCAGCGGTTGAGGCCGATCTGGTCTGGTTGGCGATGGTGGGTCTGTTCAACGCGATCATTGGGTTGTACTATTACTTGGTAATCCTTAAAGCGATGTATCTCTATAAACCGGTAACCGAAATTCCCATCGCCCGTCCAGCCATTGCCTGGCGAATCGCCATAGTGGTTTGTGTGGCAGGCATCCTATTACTAGGTTTTTGGTTTGCACCCTGGTTCAATTTTGCCCAATTGGCCGCAGGTGCAATTCGGATGTATTGACGCATATTTTTGACTCTGATATAATCACCGAGTTATGAGCCAACCTGAACCAGGTGAACCGACACCCCGGCAAAAGCTGTTGAACTTAACCCTGGCTGGGGTTGCTGCCCAAGTAGGCTGCATTACTCTTGTCATCGTTTTGGCTGCCGTATTCGGTGGGATTTGGTTGGATGGGCGCTTTGCCACCCGCCCATGGTTCACATTTGGTTTATTAATCATCAGCATTCCCATATCCCTGGTTGCAATGTTTGTGATCGTGCGGGTGGCGGTATCAAAAATTAAAACAGGGTCACAAAAAATGCAGCCAGAAAAATCAAAGGAGGATACTGGCTTTGGAAACAACCCGTAAATGGCGTTGGGGAATTAATCGCTGGTTCATCCTTTTATTCATTATCCTTAGCATTGTCGCCATTAATCTTGTCGCGCCGGTCCAACCTCATATTCAAGTAGCACCAGAGCGAATTCTCCTCGAACCATTATTTAATATGGGTCCGTTGGGAGATTTTTACCTGGTAAATACACTCCCAACCCTGCTGATCGTCCATATATTCATCATCTCCCTTGCATACATGGTCCGTCAATCTTTGCGCAAAGGCGACTTGGTTCCACTCGGGGTTGCGGGGGCGATGGAAGGGTTGATCGAGGTATTATATAACCTGACCGAATCCTCCGCTGGAAAGCATGCAAAAAAGATATTCCCCTGGTTTGCGACTATCCTGATCTTTGTGCTGGTCGCCAATTTGATGAAGCTGCTTCCAGGCATGGAATCGATCGGGGTGATGCACCCTTACGAGCACGGCCATGAAATTCAGGCCCTGGGGGGTGGCTGGTATAACCTGTTGCCTGGTGAAGCTGAAGTGGATGGCTATGTCCTTACGCCCTTCTTCCGGGCGGTTTCAACCGATTTAAACTTCACCCTGGCACTGGCGTTAATATCGGTTGTCATGACCCAGGTGATCGGAGTTCAAGCTCAGGGGTTGCGCTATTTTTCCAAGTTCATTAATTTCACCACCATGTTCAAAAAACCCTTTTTTGGGTTTATGGATTTTCTGGTGGGATTGCTCGAGTTAATCTCGGAATTTGCTAAGATCCTCTCATTTACATTCCGTTTGTTTGGGGTTATGTTTGCCGGATTTGTGCTGGTGGCATTGGTTGCGACCATGCTGCCCGTATTTGTTCCCTCTTTAATCTATATGTTCGAATTATTCATGGGTGTCATCCAGGCCTTTGTATTTGGTATGTTGACGATGGTGTTTATGTCGATGGCAACTCGTGGACACGGTGATGAAGAACATCACTAAAAAAACGTATTTTTTATTTTCATAACAGGAGGCTAACAGGCGATGGAAGGTGATATTGTCCAAGCAGCAAAATTCATCGGAGCCGGTTTGTCCATGATTGGCGCCTTAGGCGCTGGTGTTGGCATTGGTTTAAGTGTTCAAGGTGCGGTGCAGGGGATGGCTAGAAATCCGGATGCCTACGGAAACCTGTTGGTAAATATGATTTTGGGAATTGCCTTTTCAGAAGCGATCGCGATTTATTGTTTGGTCGTGGCGTTCTTGATGCTGTTCGTTCTTTAATGGATAGGAGGACGCCTTGGAAAAGCTTGGTCTAAATCTTGGATTTATCCTTATTCAGATCCTCAGTTTTGGAATTATTTTTGTGGTTCTGAGAGCCTGGGTGTACAAGCCGGTTATGNCCCAGTTGGATAAGCGCCGGGCAACCATTGCCCANGGGTTGGAAGACGCCCGAGTAGCCGCTGAAGCGCGCGCCAATGCTGAGCGAGAATCCAATAAAATTATTGCCGAAGCACAGGCTAAAGCCGCTGAAATTGTCCGCGAAGCCATGGCGCGAGCAGAAAGAGCAGCCCGTGAAGTCCGAAACGAAGCAGAAGGAGAAACTGCCAAGATTCGGGAAAACTCTTTCGCCGAGATCGCGTTGGAACGAAACCGCGTATTAAGCGAAGTGCGAGGGCAAGTTGCCGCTTTAGCGATCGCGGCCACTCATAAATTAATCGGCTCTACCTTGGATGAATATCGTCAGCATAAGTTGTTGGAAGAATTCTTTTCCGGAGTACAGTCCGGGAAGCTTATCGTTTTGGAAGGAGCGAGCCTTGATGGGCAGGCGGCGGAGGTGACCAGCGCTCTTCCCCTTACGAAAGATGAGCAAGAAACGGTCATCACCAATGTTTTGGAAAAACTCGGTAATAACGCATCTGTAACTTTCCGGGTTGACCCATCCATTCTAGGCGGTTTGGTGATCAGGGTGGGTGACCGGTTAGTGGATGGTTCGGTAGCCGGCCAGCTTCAAGACCTGCGCCAAACTCTCCACTAGAATCTTCAACCCACGGGGTGGAGAGTTTTAGGCTTTCTTTGGGTAACATGATTCGCCTAAAGATTCTCAATTTCACTTGTTTTATCTATTAATATCTCTATTCGTCAGAGAAATCTGGAAAGGAGCCGGTGTTTGTCTTCTCCTAATCCATCGTTGAGGATAAAGAAAAACCTCGCCGACCTCTTCTCACAAATACCCATCCAGGTTAAGGTACCTTACTCGCTTCCACCGGTTGCCATTTCAGGGATCACGATGGACTCTCGGCAGGTGCAGCCAGGTTTTCTGTTCGTTGCTATTCAAGGTGGTAGCACCGATGGGCACTCGTATATTCCATCGGCGCTTGAGCGGGGGGCCGTGGCAGTGATCGGAAGTCGTGATCTGGATCAGATTCAAACAGCCCAATCCTACCTACAGGTTGAAAACCCTCGATTGGCTTTGGCGTACCTTGCGGCTGCTTTTTATGGTTTTCCGGCCCGCAACATGGACCATTATCGGGGTGACCGGAACGGATGGTAAAACCACTACCTGTAATCTGATTTATCAAATCCTGCGAGCTGCCGGACTGCGGTCTGGGATCATTTCGTCTGTCAATGCCGTCATCGGAGATGAAGTGCTCGACACAGGCTTTCATGTCACCACGCCGGAAGCGCCGGAAGTGCAGCGTTACCTGGGCATGATGCGCGATGCTGGCATTACCCATGTAGTTCTGGAAGCCACATCTCATGGGCTGGCTCAACATCGGGTAACCGCCTGTGAGTTCGATATTGGGGTAGTGACCAACATTACCCACGAACATTTGGATTTTCATGGTACCTACGAGCGTTACCGGGATGCAAAAGCTAATTTATTCCGCCACCTTGCCACCACGGTCGGAAAACCTCAAGGAAACCCGCGTCTGGCCGTCCTTAATCGAGATGATCGCTCCTACGACTATTTAGCCGCTGTGGCGGGGGATCCAAAAGTTTCTTATGGGCTGCAACCCGGAGCGGATATTCAGGCTGAAGAGGTCAGTTACAGCCCGCAAGGATTATCCTTCAAGGCGGTCTTACCTCAAGGTCGAAGGTTGGCGTTGGAATCCAGCCTGACTGGATCTTACAATGTCTCGAATATTATGGCTGCGTTGGGTGCAACGGTGGTGGGGCTGGGTATCGACCCAAATGTGGCAGGGGCGGGCATTCGTGGTCTTGAAATCATTCCGGGACGGATGGAAAAAATAAACCTTGGCCAGGATTTCGGCGCGATCGTTGACTTTGCCCATACCCCAAATGCGATCCTTTGCACTTTACAGGCAGCCCGCCAGATGACTTCTGGGCGGGTCATCGCTGTGTTTGGTTCGGCCGGTCTGCGCGACCGTGAGAAACGACGAATGATGTCCGAAGTATCAGCAAAATTCGCCGATGTCACCATTCTGACTGCTGAGGACCCACGCACAGAATCTTTGGATTATATTTTGCAAGAAATGGCAACCGCCGCCGAGAGCACAGGCGCTGTGGATGGTCAAACCTATTTTAAAATACCTGACCGTGGAAAAGCTATCTCCACAGGGGTCGCAATGGCAAACCCCGGCGATCTGGTCATCGCTTTAGGGAAAGGCCACGAGCAGTCGATGTGCTTTGGCGAAATAGAATATCCTTGGGATGACCGTACAGCCATGCGCGCAGCGATAGCCCAAAGGCTGGGAATTCTTGGTCCTGAAATGCCCTGCCTGCCAACTCAAACCGAATAAAAAACCAGGGATAAATAGCTAATTACCAAAACGGGATGGTAATTGGGCATTATTTTCTCGATCGGAAACGCCTGGCAATCCTAGGGATTAAACCCGTTGATGGCTAGCGTCGGGGTCCACCCCGCCGGTCGGGACCTCCACGGCCTCGGTCGCGATCTCCGCCGCGGAAATCGCCACCAGGGCGCCCACCACCTGGCCGACCACCACTTGGCCTGCCATTCCGGTCCGAGGCCTGAGCCTCTTCGAGCGTCCATCCCTCCAATACGGCCTGGCGAGAAAGACGGATTTTACCGGTTGGGTCAATGCCGGTAATCATGACGGTCATTTCATCGCCGACTTCTACCAGGTCTTCAACTCGTTCCACCCGTTCGGTATCGAGTTGTGAGATGTGCACCATTCCGTCCAAATTGGGCAGAATCTCGACGAAGGCCCCAAAATCTGCGACCCTTACAACTTTGCCGGTGTAAATTCGACCGAGTTTGGGCACTTCGATCAGCGACTCGATTTTTTCCCGAGCTGCTGCCTCCGCGAGACCATCGGTAGCAGCAATGAATACTTTTCCATCGTCGCCGATATCGATTCGGGTTTTGGTCTCTTCCTGGATGCTGCGAATCATTTTACCGCCTGGCCCTATGATAGCGCCGATTTTTTCTATCGGCACTTGGATGACGGTGATTCGCGGAGCGTGCGCCTTGAGCTGTGGGCGTGGCGCAGATATTACTTCCGTCATTTTCCCCAGTATGCTCAGACGTGCCTCGCGCGCCTGATCGAGGGCCTGGGTCATAATATCGGCGGTTATCCCTTTAATTTTGATATCCATTTGCAAGGCCGTGATGCCATTTGCGGTTCCCGCGACCTTAAAGTCCATGTCGCCCAGGTGATCTTCCATACCTTGGATATCGGTCAGGATTTGGAACCCCTCTCCCTCTTTGATCAATCCCATTGCCACACCAGCCACCGGTGCCAGGATCGGTACACCTGTATCCATTAAGGCGAGGGTCGATCCACAAACGGAGCCCATCGAGCTGGACCCGTTGGAAGAGAGCACTTCTGAGACCAACCGTAAGGTATAGGGAAAATCATCTTCGGAGGGCAGAACCGGAACAAGCGCTCTTTCAGCCAGGGCTCCATGTCCGACCTCGCGCCGAGATTGGCCGCGCAGCATCCGCACTTCACCGGTGGAGTAGGGTGGGAAGTTGTAATGGTGCATGTAGCGTTTGGAATCAATCGGGCTGAGGTTATCGAGTTCTTGAGCCTCTTTTGGAGTACCCAAGGTAGCCATTGTCAGCACTTGGGTTTCGCCACGGGTAAAAAGACCAGAGCCGTGTGCGCGTGGTGAGGCATCGACTTCACACCAGATGGGACGAATTTCATTCGGTTTGCGGCCATCCGGGCGAATACCCCGTTCAACTATTCGGCTGCGAACAATTCCTTTAAATACTTGTTCATAAGCATCGTTAAGTTCTTTAACCTGGATTGGGTCCTCACCGGCTAGCTCGGTTACTACGGTTTGTTGTAAACCATTTAATCCATCGTTTAATTCGGCCTTCGAGTGGGGCTGATCTAAAAGCCCTTCGATCTCGTTGGAGGCGCGCAACCGAACTTTTTCGATTAATGCTTCGTCGATGGTTGTGAAGCTGATTTCACGCTTTGGCTTTCCAATTTCGGCAACCATCTTTTCCTGCATATCGATGAGCGGCTGGATGGCTTCGTGGCCATACATCAAGGCTGCTACCATCCTGTCCTCAGGGATGATGTCTGCACCGCATTCCACCATTAAAATGGCGTCGCGGGTGCCGGCGATCCGTAGATCAAGGTCAGAATTTTCACGCTGTTCGAAGGTGGGGTTAACCACAAATTCCCCATCGATGCGGCCAACACGAACTGCGCCGATCGGTCCGCCCCACGGGATATCCGAAATCATTAAGGCTACCGATGCTGCATTAACGGCCAGCATGTCCAATGCATTTTCTGTATCCGCTGAAAGCGAAAACATAATGACCTGGACTTCATTGCGCATATTCTTAGGGAACAACGGCCGGATTGGGCGATCGGTAATCCGAGAAATCAAAATGGCCTCGTCGGATGGTCTTCCTTCCCGCCGGAAGAATGACCCCGGAATTCGCCCACCGGCGTACATCCGTTCTTCATACTCCACGGTCAGCGGAAAAAAATCGATACTTTCCCGTATGCCGCCCATAGTAGCGGCAGCAAATACGATCGAATCGCCGAGCCGCAAGGTGACAGCGCCACCTGCCAGGCCGGCCAGTTTCCCAGTCTCAACGGTGATCGTGCGACCACCGACCTGGGCTGAATATTGTTTAGCTTCAGGTTTGTTCATCATTGTCCTCTCTTACCCCCATCCGGTTAGGGACTGAAAGCCGCTGAGGAACGCCATCCTCATCAGGTTTCAATACCCAACCATGGGGGCGATAAAAAATATTAATTTATCGCCAGTCAAACTCTCCCGCCTGGATTGCGAGTAGTAGGAGCTTTTGTTGCTTTCTACTCGAAAGGCGGGCGAGCGTTTAGCGATATCGTAGGTTCAACCGCTCGACAATTGCCTGGTACCGCCCATATTCCTTGCGGCGCAGGTAAGCCAGAAGTCTTCTTCGGCGTCCAACCAACTTGAGCAGCCCACGGCGCGATGATTCATCGTGAGTATTCGCCCGCAGGTGGTCTGTCAGTTGAAGTATCCGTTTGGTCAATATGGCTATTTGAACTTCCGGTGACCCTGTATCGGTTTCATGGCGGTGGTACTCAACGATCAATTCGGTTTTGGCTTCTTTTGTTAAGCTCATGACGTCTGCTTTCTCCTTTTGTTTGATTTTGAGCAGGTCTCCATACCCGCAGCTTTTACCGCAGGCAGGTCCAGTCATCAATGAAACATTATACCAGAATAGTTGACTTTCGGTACGCCATATTAACTGGTCTGGCGTCTCAATTTCGGTAGCTCGGGTTTTTAGGCAGTGAATGGAGCAAATCGAGCATCCTTTTTTGTATTTCGGGTGGAAATTCTGGTAAGCACCGGCGGATCAAGCGCACCAAACCAGGGTTGGGGTCTAAGCCGATCATTTGGCGGAGGAAGTAAACCGTTTCAATAGGGGAGCGGTTTCCAAGGGCGGTAATTACCAGAAACAATTCATTTTGTAGTTCAGCGGGATGGGTCTGCACAACCGAACCAAGTGAGTTGAAAATTGCGGGCAAATTCGGGTAATGGAGGTCTTCGATCAAGGATAATGCAGCCAATAACCCAATCCGCCGCCGAGAAATTTGCGGGTCACTTAGCCAGGCCTTGATTTTCACCTGCCAATCTTGGGGTTTGTGTCGCCTCAGGGTTGTCGTCCCATGAATAAATAAGGCTCTGAGGAATACTCTGTTTTCATTGGGGGCAGCCCATCGGCTCAACCGATCGGACACCTCGTCAATGTACCCTATAGGAATTGCCCCTAATAAATAAGCTGCCAGTAGGCGCGGTTCCAAGGCGGGATCGTTCCAAAGAGTATCCGCAAGCAAAATCGCTGAGGGGCCATTTTGAGCCGCCCAGCGGCTCAATGCAAATTCCAATTGTTTGAGCACCACGGGTGACACATGATAGGCTGGATGCGCGATCGCCGCATTTTTTGCGTCTGGACCTGGACGGAAAGTACGATCGGCATAGGTATCGAGCAACGCGTGCAGGCTGCGTTGAAACTCCACGGGGCGGTTGAACCGCCATGCCAGTTGCTCGATTTGAATTTTCAGGTGGGTTAATTGTACAGCCGGCATGGTTGACAGTTAATAAGCCCTAGCGAAGTACACCTTATGGGGCGCAAATTGGCCACAAACGATACATACGCCTCCACCATCAGGCTGATCCAATGGGATACAACGAGTGGTTGCTTTTGTCTCATCTTTTACCTTGGTCTCACAATCTGACCTTCCGCACCACCAGGAATAGGCCCAGCCGTTTTGAACCACCTGTTGAAGCTCAAGGTAATTCTGTGGGTGGTGAATGTTATCGTCGCGGAACCGGGTTGCTTTATCTAACATCGCAGCTTGAATTTCTACCAAAAGAGCATCGATTTGCGGCTTGAGGTTTTCGATCCCGAGGGTGGATTTACCGGCTTTGCCCGGCTTATAACGCCGAGATACGGTTACAACCCCATTATCCACATCCTTCGGGCCGATTTCGATCCGCAAGGGCACCCCGCGCAACTCCCAATCGTTAAATTTGAAACCGGGTGTGACCTCGGTGCGCAAATCTAGTTTGATCCGTAAGCCCTCCAATTGCTGCTGCACCTGTTGTACGACCGCCATTACCCTGGATTGTTCCTGGTCGTTTTTAAAAATCGGGACGATGACGACCTGAATCGGTGCCAGGCGGGGGGGTAACACCAGCCCTTGGTCGTCACCATGAGTCATTATAATCGCGCCGATGAATCGGGTGGAAAGTCCCCAGGATGTTGTCCAACAGTGTTGCTGCTGGTTGCTTTGGTCTAGAAATTGAATTTCGAAAGCTTTGGCGAAATTTTGGCCTAAAAAGTGGGATGTCCCGGATTGTAAGGCTCGTGTATCGCCCATCATGGCTTCGATTGTATAGGAATTCACTGCCCCGGCAAATTTCTCACTATCCGATTTTTTACCCGGGATCACCGGTACCGCGGCCTCATTAATCGCAAAATCGGCATATACATTTAACATTTGGATGGTTTCATCCACTGCCTCTTGATGGGTAGCGTGGGCGGTATGGCCTTCTTGCCAATAGAATTCCAGCGTCCGTAAAAACAAACGGGTACGCATTTCCCAGCGGACAACATTTCCCCATTGATTGATCAATACCGGTAAATCGCGGTAGGACTTGATCCATTTTGAGTACATGTAACCGATAATCGTCTCTGAAGTAGGGCGGACTACCAGCGGTTCCTCAAGGACCTCACCACCGCCAATCGTGACCACTGCCAGCTCAGGAGAGAAACCCTCAACGTGCTGTTTTTCTTTTTCAAGAAAAGACATCGGGATGAACAATGGAAAAGCGGCATTGACGTGGCCGGTTCCTTTGAACCTCCGGTCGAGAGCCTGCTGAATATTTTCCCACAGCGCCCAGCCGTATGGACGCACAATCATGCAGCCGCGGACAGGCGCGTAATCTGCCATTTCGGCCCGTTGGATAACCTGGTTGTACCATTCTGAATAATTTTCACTGCGGGTTGGTAATTTTTCTGTACTCATGAAAGGGTCCTGTAATGCTGAGATGGAGAATATTCGGTGCCGATTTGGATCGGTGAAGGCTAAATTTTATCCGATGTGGAACGGGCAGGTCGAGCGAATGAAAGCATGGGCCGCTGGGTCTTATGCCCCCGCCTGTGCTGCCCCGCGAAAAATGCTATCCTCGAGCCCATAAACCCGCCAGACCAAACCGGGTGACCATTATCAGCGTTCCGGGTTCCCACCAGCCAAGCGGACTTGGAACCAGCTATGCCCGTCCGGTGGAATAACTTGCCGAGGACAGTAATTTCCATAGGCAAATTTTAACACGGTATTCAAGTTATTTTCAACCATCTAAAGATTATTTTGATCCCAAGTGCGCCGATAATTGTCTTTTAGTTTTTTTATAATCGCTGCTTCCAAATCGATTTTAGATAAGCTGGCAAGTTGCAGCAGGTAGAGGGCAACATCCGCCAGTTCGGCAGCCAATAGTTCCTTTTCAGGTGGGTGTTCCCCCCATTGAAAAAATTCCATCACCTCCGCCGATTCTAAACAGAGCGAAATGGCGATGTTGCGGGCTGTTTGCGGGCGCGGGCTGCCGGCTTCATACCAGCCTTTGGCACTGACAAATTCATGCATGGCCTGGGTAAGTTCTTTTAGATCCATCATTGAACCTTCTTGACAAATAATCTCGAGAGGGAAGGAATAGGATATCTTATTGGGTATATTTATGGATTGATTGAAAGGTGGCTTATCATAACATCTTATTTATCATCCACCGGTTGTGACCAGGCAGCGCCTGGATGGATCCCGGAGATACCAAAGCAGCCACAATCCGAAGATGAGAACGGGTAGGGCATCGGCAGGTGGATAAATCCACCGGCCAATGACAAAAGCCAA